>Ga0209187_1000088_pt1 | contig 206231 bp, 144 predicted proteins | sample BantaG_FD_187430 | JGI IMG/M metagenome (GOLD analysis project Ga0209187, IMG submission 187430) | Marine algal microbial communities from Bantry Bay, Ireland - BantryBay_4 metaG (SPAdes) (version 2) | ecosystem: Host-associated > Algae > Red algae > Unclassified | place: Bantry Bay, Ireland... | reverse complement strand
AAAGAGGACACCCGTGCGGCAACCGGCCTCTCCAAAGGACTGATTCAACAGTACCTTGACCTCATCGATCAACACGTTAACCAAGCAAACAGAAACGACTAATCCCATAGGGCGAACTACCAACAGGCAATAGACCCTTATTTCGGATTGAATCCCTTCGGCCATTTCACTGAATTGTAACGGCCACTAAACTGCGTTTTCTCGACCTGCGCATCGGTGAAATCACTCCGCTCAAATATACAATCAACAAAATATGCCGAGCGCAGGTTTGCGCCGATAAACTTCGTGTTTTTGAAATGACATTTACGGAAATAGGCCCCCTGTAAGTTTGCCTGGTTGAATTGAGCACCAGACAGCCTGCAGTTGACTACTCTCGCATCCCTCAAATCCGCCTCGTCAAAGATCGAGGCCGAAAAATCATGGAAACCGTATATCCGCTCGACCTTTCCCAAAATTCGGCTGGGGAGTTCAGTCGGATAATTATAAGCCGCTGCGTTCCCCAGTTTTGCCCCGCGAAGTTTTGCTCGGGTAAAGTCCGTGGCGGAGAAGGCGAGGAGTCTCGCTCCCTTGAGGTTGGCCTCTTCGTACGCGCCATCTGTGAGTTCCCCGAGGGCGATGATCGAGGCCATGTCCGCGTTCCAGGCCTTAACGCCTTTGGCGTCCAGAAATAGTTGGCCGAGGAAATCGTCTAATCGCTGCTCCTCTTCGTCCAGTTCCCTTGCCCCGTTGCTCACTACCTCCGCCTTTGCTTTGCCATCTAAGACCTTGTGCAGGATTGTTTCCGCCCACATGTCAACGATGAGTTCGTTCAAGGCGATGCCTCCCACCTCTTCTTCTTCGACAAAAACTTTGAGTGTCTCCCAACGAATCTCGGCCCCGTGAAATTCTTGCTCTGCTAAGATCGCGGCCTGACGTAATTCGATTGTATCAAACTGGGAGCCATGGCCCTGCTGCCCGGGAACATGAGAGTTGAAACGAGTGTTGACCTCTATCCTCCGCCCCTCTGAGACATCAAAATTCCTCATCTCCAATACGTAGTCTTGCGCATCTTTTCTCACGTTCAGCGTGGTCCGGAAGAAGGAGCCTTTCTCCGCCTGCTTTTGCAAGGGACCGAAGGAGGTCTGACTAATGGTCCCAAGACTCTCTACCTTCGCACCTTTTGCATGTTTTCCTCGAAGGCCCTTGATCGGCGACCACATGGCGGCGCCTTTGAAGGCTGCCTTTTCGAGAGACGAAGTGGAGAAGGTCACGTCAAGGAAGCGAGCGTCCCGGAAATTAGCCTGCTGCAAATTGCAGTTTTTGAAGGTGACGTCCGTCAGAAGGCTGCCCCGGAAGCTGACGCGGCGTAGGTCACATCGCTGAAAAACCACATTCCTGATAATTTCTGGGAATATCGCCCCAACCGCACTGGTCGATCTCAAGCGGCAGTTTTCCATGGTAATGGTGTGACCGTCGCCGACACGAAATTTCGGAGGTACACGACGGCGAAACGTCATTCCGTCCAAGGTGCAATGTCGTATGCTCAAGCTTTGGATACTTCCCATGTCTGTTTTTGTAAGGTCACAATGCTCCATCACCCTCGCTTGCCAAAAATTACACACTGAGCCTGCGATACGCGCGCCGCTTACCGTCCCAAATAACCCGAGAGTGGATGATGGCGCAATGATGTCAACCGGGTCTCTCATGCAAAGCATTCCATCACAGCGGGTGAACGTACAATTGGAAGGACGACCGAAGATGAACTGTTGAGAGGCCTCTTCAATTCTCACATTTCGAAACTGGCAATTTGCAAAACTTGCCTCCCACCCTTTGCAAAATTCCGTGCCATCAAATTTGCAATCGGTAAAGGTGTTGTCAGAACCTAGTCCAATCCTCACGGACTTGAGTGCCAAGCCGGAGAACGAGTACCCCGTTGCGAACGGGCGGAGCCAGTCTGCATCACCATCTTGCATGGCCCGAATAATCATCTCTGTCGGCACAAGTTTATGCATGATGTCGCGATACTCATGAATATTCACCCTCAAATCAACGAGTTCGAACGTCGCCCCCGCCGTCTGGTCCGCACTCGCTTGATCCCAAACCGCTTTTTCCTCCTCTCCCTGTGGCCATCCCATAATCAACAGGTCTATTTCGGAGGAATACGGTTTGATTGTTCCTCCTTCCCTCTCGATTAGACGCAGTATGCAATCCTTGTCGTGGTCCCTAACGTAGAAGGCGACATTTTTATCTGCATACAGGCCAGATTGCCCCGACGAACGTCCTCTCTTCTTTGCCATTAGCGATGGTGGCATGTGGCGACCCAATTTCAAGGGAAGATGGACACGGACCACGCAAGCCATTTTCGCGGAACAGGCAGTCCTGTCTACAGCCGCGAACCGTTTTTATTTCATCTTCGGCCTCTTCTGGCCTTTGGAAAACGTGTGACCGGAATGAATTCCGTCACGACGAACGCGGACTGAAGTCCACGTTACATTGGCCCACCGTACTGCTATCACTTCAATGCGACCGAGACCTCGTCACCGTCCAACTGAAGGTGCAGCGACTCGTTGCGGGCGTCGGGAATCTGGGCGAGGGCGCGGGCGAGCGGGGTCATGACGGCTTCTTCGATCAGGCGTTGCAGGGGGCGGGCGCCGTAGCGGCGGTCGTAGCCGCGTTCGGCGAGCCAAGCGACGAGGGGTTCGTCCCAGGTGAGTTTGAGGTTTCGTTCGGCGAGACCTTCGCGTTCGGCGATCAGGCGGAGTTCGAGCGCGGCGATTTTCCGAACGTCCTCGGGGCGGAGTCCGCTGAAGGTGACGACGGCGTCCATCCGGTTGAAAAACTCCGGACGGAAAAAACTCATGGCGGCGGACTCGAAACGTGGGGCCTCGTCGCCGAACCCGACTTGGGTCGACGAACTGGCACCGAGGTTCGAGGTCATGATCACCACCGCACTCCGAAAATTGGTCGGACGTCCTTCGGTGTCGTGCAGGATGCCTTCGTCGAACATGCGCAGAAACAGGTCGAAGACCTCGGGATCGGCTTTTTCCACTTCGTCGAGCAGCACCAGACGGAACGGTTGGCGGCGCATTTTTTGCACGAACTCGCTCGGGGTTCCGTCGGGTTTGCGCAGCAGGCGTTCGGCCGCGCCGTAGCCGGTGTACTCGCTCATGTCGAGACGCAGCAGACGATCTTCGGACTCGGCCGCGCCGAAGAACGCCGCCGCCATCTGTTTGCTCATCTCGGTTTTGCCAACGCCGGTCGGACCGCAAAACAGCAAGACGCCGATCGGGCGGCGCGGGTCCTGCATGCCGGCTTTGAAAGTGGTGACCAGTTGCGCGGCGGCGGCGCAGGCGGCGTCTTGGCCGATGATCCGGTCGCGGAACCCGGCCAGTATTTCGTCGTAGTCGAGCCGAACCCGGTCGTCGACGAGGTTGCGCGGCAGGCCGGAGTTGCGGATGAATTCGTTGAGCACTTCCTGCGGGTCGACCGCATCGAGTCCGGCGTCTTGGGCCTGCGCGTAGAGGGTGCGCAGGAACTGGGTGGCGCGTCCGGGGAAAGCGGCGTAGGGGAGAAAGCGGTGGAACAATTGCTGGGTGGTGGCGGCGACGCCGGGTTCGGTGTCGAGGCTGTGACGTTGTTGCAACTGTTGGGTAGTGGCTTCCAGCAGGCGGACCGCAGCGTCTTCGTGCATCGGTTCGAGCCGCACGCGTTCGAAGCTTTCGGCGAAGCCGGGCAGCAGGCGGTTGGCGGTGTCGAGTTCGGCGGGCGTGGCTTCGACGATCAGTTTGAGTTCGTTGCGCAGCAGGTAGGGAAGGAGAAAACTGGCGATGCTGTCGCGCGGTCCGCGGCCGCCGGTTTTGATCAGGTCGAGCAGATTTTCGAACCACAGCACGCCGCCGATTCGGTCGAGATCGTAAATAATTCGTTCGCAGCGTTGCTCCCATTGGCCGAGCCAGCGCATGCCGGCGATGATCCGCGGCGCGGCGGAAAACCAGTAGTCGGTATTCACCGATTTGCCCGCGCCTTCGCCGGTTTTGCGGGCTTCGCGGCGCATGGCTTCGGCGATCACGGTGGTCTTGCCGCTGCCGGCTTCGCCGATCACCAGCAAGCCGCCGTTGAGTTCGGCGACGCGCGATTGGAGTTGCGCGACCTCGTCGTCGCGTTCCCAGGCGGAGGGAAAGCGGCTGCGTTTGCGGCTGCTGGCGAGCACGGGTTCGGCGACGGCTTTGAGCGCGTTGGGCAGTTCGGGGGTGGGATTGCCGCGGCCTTTCTTTTTGAACCGGTGACGAATCACGAACTCGGACAGGCGCACCTCCTCCGGCGTGGCAAACCGCGCCAGACGCTCCGGCGGTGCCTCTTTGAGATGACGCCGAACGTAGTGCAGCGCGAGTTCCTTGATCATCTTTGCCCCCGTCTCTTGAAAATAGAAACGCAGGTCGATGGTCGGCAGGATGCAGACCCGCAGTCCGTTGTCGGTGCCAAGGACCATCGGCAGATGCAGGTTGACGGTGTATGTGCAGGCGAGCGCGCGTTCACGTTCTTGGAACTCGGGGCGGATCGGCACTTTGAGCTCGTGCAGTTTGGGATTCTCGAAGCTGGGTGCGGCCATCCACGGACTGTCGACCACGAGTTTCTGCAGGTAGCGTTTGAGTTGCTGCTCGCCGGTTTGCGGGTTCCCGGACCAAGCGGTGCCGCCGCGCAATTGCTCGAGCAATATCGAGGTCCAGTGCCCGGAACGGTCCTTCCAGTGGACGACGGGAAAACGATGCACTTTAGCCATGGTCGGCCTCCGTGGTGCTTGGTGTTTCCGGCGGTGGTTCGAGCACCAAGGGCAACTGGGAAAGGGTCCAGCGGCGCAGGTCTTCGCCGCTCACTTGGCCGGACAGATGGAGTCCGGTTCGGTAGTCGGCCACCGAACGCGGTGCGTGCACGCGCAAGACTTTTGGGATCGGCAAATCGCTCGCCGAGGTCTCGTCTTCGACCAAGCGTAGGACGCCGACGCTGAGGCTGCCGCTAGTGTCGATGAAGATCTGAGCGCCGCAGACCAAGGGCGCGATCTCGCTGGCTGCCAAACCTTGCAGAACAATGGCGCCGGTCGAGGTGCCCGTCGGCGAATGCTCGACCTTGATGCCGGTGAGGCTATCGAGCACGGAGCCGAGCTGATCTAGGAATATGGAAGGCTTGGCCTCGGGCACCATGACCCCGCCGACTAGGTTGTATGCCAGCTTGGCCTGTTGTTCGGCCGGGCACGCTAGCGCGTGTTGCAGCAGGGCCAGTTCGATCGCGAGGCGTTCGCCGCAGCCGGGTTCGTAGGCTTCGGTATTGAGTGTTTCCAACGCGATTTTCATCGCTTCAAGCGAGGCGAGATTCGACACCGATGGCGGGGTGTCCCAGCCGGCATGCTGGTAGCGCCGCCGGTTGGGATGGCGTCGCGAGGTATTGGTAATCCTCGGCGTTTTCGCGCGTTCGAGATCTTGCTGCCAGAAGCCGAAGGTCTGTTGCAGTTCGCCGAGCATTTCGCGCAGGGTGAAGTAGCGGCTTTGTTCGGCGGACAACTCTTCGAGCGGCACGGCGCCGCCGGGTTCGAGGGCGGCGATCTGGGCGGCGAGCGATCCGATGGTGGCACGAACGGCGGGGAGGTCGGTTTCGCCGAGCGTTTGTTCGGTGAGCACCTCGGGGTTTTGCGCGGCGTTTTCGAGTTCGTGGACCTGCACCTCGAGCGGTTCGCCGGCGGCGACTTTAATCAGCGTCGGCACGCCCGGCGGCATGGCGGCGAGGCGGCGGGCGAGCGGTTGGGCGACTTGGCGTTCGAGCGAGCGTTTGAGTGCGCGGGCGCCGAGCAGCGGGTCGCGGCCCATCGCCAGCAGCGGATCGCGCAGGCTTTCATCAAGATGCAAAATGCAGTTGCGCTGGCGGACGCCGTCGCGTGCAAGCAGGCCTTTGATCAAAACGTCGGCAATGTGCTCCAGCGAGTCGTCGGCCAAGGCACCGAACGCGACCACGCGGTCGAGCCGGTTGAAAAATTCCGGACGGAAAAAGTCGCGGGCTGCGTCGCGGTAATGGGCGGCCGCTTGCGTGGCGGCGTTTTCGCTGTCGCTGTCGCCGGTGAAGCCGAGCGATTTGCTCGCTTCGCGAACCCCGAGATTGGAGGTGAGCAAAACCAGAACATTACTGAAATCGACGGTCCGCCCGAGCGCATCGGTGAGCCGTCCTTCGCCGAGCACTTGCAGCAGCAGGTCGAACAAGTCGGGATGGGCTTTTTCGATCTCGTCGAGCAACAGCACGCAGAACGGCTGGCGGCGGATCGCAGCGGTGAGTAGGCCGTCCGGATGTTGAAAGGTGCCGATGAGGCGGGGCACGGCGAAGGCCTCGACGAACTCGTTCATGTCGAAGCGCACCAGCCGGTCTTCGTGGCCGTAGAGCAGGGTGGCCGCGACTTTGGCCGCCTCGGTTTTGCCGACGCCGCTGGGTCCGACAAACAGCAAGTTGGCGAGCGGTCGACCGGGTTCGTTGAGGCGGGTGCGGGCGAGGAGGATGCTGTCGACGAGCGCATCGACGGCGTTGGGCTGGCCGAAGAGTCGCTCGGTGAAGTCTTGGTGGAGTTCTTCGCGGGGCAGGCGGATGCCCATGTCGAGCATGCGCAAATCGAGACCGCTGCGCGCGCGGAACAGGTCGAGCACTTGGTCGCGTCCAACGTCTCCGCGGTAGCGTACCGCGAGTTGTTCGAGCATGTGCACGGCTTTGCCGGGGAAGGCGGTGCCGGGGGCGTAGCGGGATTGCAGTTCGAACACGGTGCCGATGGCTTCGGGATCGAAGCGGGTTTGGTGACGCAACTCGAGTTGGCGCACGGCGGCGAGCAAAATGCGCAGGACTTCCGTCTGGCCGGGTTCTTGGATGCGGATGATCTGGAACAGGTCGGCGAAGCCGCGATCGGTTTCCTCGAGCAGGCGCTGGGTCTCCGGCGTGGCTTCGGCGAGCACCCGCACCCGGCCTTGTTCAAGGTGGGGTTTGAGCATTTGCGCCATGCTCAGACTGGAGTTGCTGGTTTGCCCAGAAAGAAACAGGCCGAGCAGATCGTCGAGGTAGAGGATGAGATTTTGTTTGCGTGCGTGCTTGAGAATCAAGAGCAGGCGCTCCTCCCATTGGCCGACGTGCATCATGCCGGAGACGAGACGTTGCGGTGAGAGCAACCAGGTGTTTTTCTTTCTGCTGCTCTTTTTTTCGCGCGCGTCCGCCCGTCGCCAGACCGCTTCCTGAATGACGGCGGTCTTGCCGACTTGCGAGGGGCCGACCAGCAGGACCGGGCGGCGCTGCTTGTCGTCGAGTAATTGCAGCAGGCGTTCGACGATCGGTTCTTGATGGATGGCGCGCGGCAGTTCGTCGGGATAGAGGGTGTCGAGGCAACGCCCGACGCGGTCGAGTTCGGACGCGCCAGTCACCTTGGGGCCGGAGAACCTTTCGGCGAAGTTTCTATGGGGGGGTGTGGGTAATTCTCCGCGCGCGTTGGGCACGTCGAGTTCGAGGGTGTGAAGGAAGAACGCGTGTTCGAAGTTGGCTTCGTTCGGCGTCTCGCCCTCGTCCTTTTCCTCCTTCATGAAGTACTCGGTGAGCGCGGCTTCGACGCGTTCGTTGACCGACTGGCCTTTGCGGACCTCGACCGCGAAATTTTGCATGGCGGGGATGATGGCGATGCGGTGGCCGAGGGCTTTGAAGACGACGATTTCGACGTTTATACGTTCGGTGCTGCGGCGTAGGGTGAGCAGAAATTTGACCGTCCGCCGTTCGACTTTGGGATGCCAACTCCAGAATTTGAGCGTACCGATGTCACCGGCCTGGGCGCAGTCGCCGAGGTGTTTGGTCAGACGGCGCGCGAGACGGCGGCTGGTTGTGCCGAGATCCTCGCCTTTCTCGAACCACTCCGACGAAAACAGCACTTCAAGGGTGTGAAGATGGCCCCTTCGTTTTTTACGACGGCGGACCAATACGGGGATTATGAAATCCATGACACCTCCGGATGTTTGGTGAGGGCGGTGCTCACGAGAACATGGCCTTGATTCGCGATTTCATGCGGTTCGTCAGTTCCAACGCGAGCAATGCGTGCTCGTTCAGCCACTTGCCGGTGCGCGTGGTGGTCGGATGGTGGATGATTTCGTTTACGCCGTATTTCCAAGTACGGCACTTGAGTTCCTGGAGGAACTTGTCTTTGCGTCCGATGCTTTTTGGTGGTTCGTAGTCCTCGATGGAGGAGATGTCGTGAACCAGATTGCGATGGGTTTCCTGGTGTTCGTTGGACTCGATAATGTGCACGCCGGCTTCGTCGTTGAGGTAGGCGCCGACCATCTCGCCGGTGAAGCGGACGACGATGCCGGTTTGAATTTTGGCGCGGTGATACTCGGCGTCGTTGGCGTACCAATTGACCTGCCATGCGTCGCCAGCGCACTTGGTGAAGTTGCCCTGCGCTTTGCCTTCCACCAGGGGGGCAAAGCTGCCGATTTCCCAGGCGAGGTCCGGGATCTCCAGCTCTTCCTTTAGGGCCCGTTGATAGCGGGTAAACAGCGTGCGAAAGCCGGGGCCGTAGATGGCGAGGGTCGCGCGGTTGGGCTTTTTGATGTTCATCAGGAACACCTCGAGTTGCCAGACGGCGAGTTGTTCTTGGATGCGGTCGTGGCGTTCAATCCAGGTCCCGCTATCGCTCGGTTTCGCCGTTTTGGCGGCGTTTGTGGCGGCTTCGTCGTGACGCAGAATATGTGCGGTGACCAGCTCGGTTTCGAGCGACTCCATGTCGTGCACCATGGCGCGCAGGCGTTCCAGTCGTTCGAGATTTTTGTGCAGCCAGGCTTTGTCTTCGGAATTCATGTTCTTTTTACCCAAGAGAAATCGGTCGACCCGCGCGCGCAGGCTGCTGACGTGGTTGCAGCGCCAAACATGATGCATCAAACGCCGCGCATCCATCATCTTGATCGCCTGCTTGAGTTGACCGAATTTCTGCTCTTTCACCTCGAGGGCCTCGACCTTGATGAGCAGCGGCTGGTCTTCGTGTTCGAGGGTGACACGCAGTTCGAACGCGCCTTTTGTTTCCAGAGGCAGGTCGCTAAACTTACTGGCGAGCGGCACGAGAACGTCGCGTTCGATGGCGCGTTTGAGCGGACGACCGCCGTAGCGCAGATCGAAGCCGCGGTCGGTGAGCCAGTCGATCAGCGGGTCGGGGGCTTTATAGGTGGGCACGCGTTGCACGAAGCCGTCACGGCGGCGGGCGCGTTCGAACTCTTTGCGCGTCACCTCACGGGCGACATCGCGCGGCAGCGGGTCGAAGGGAATGATCGCATCGATTCGGTTGACCATCTCGGGCCGGAGAAACTTCTGCACCGCATCGCGGAAGTGGGTGCGGGCGCGGTCGGCGATGTTCGCGTCCTCGGCGCCGGTTTCGAAGCCGAAGCTGCCCGACTTAAAACTGCTCGCACCGAGGTTCGAGGTGAGCAGGATGACCGCGTTGCGGAAGTCGGCGGTGCGCCCGGCTTGATCGGTTAGGCGGGCTTCGCCGAGCATTTGCAGGAACAGATCGAACACCGCGTGGTGGGCTTTTTCGAACTCGTCGAATAGCAGCACCGAGAAGGGTTGCTGGCGCATTTTTGCGGTGAGCAATCCTTCGCCGCTGGCGCCTTGGATGCCGGTGGTGGAACCCATCCCGCCGACGAGTCGGCGGGCGGCGGCGGGGTCGCCGTACTCGCTCATGTCGAAGCGGGTGAGACGGTCCTCGTCGCCGAACAGACAGGCGGCCAGTGCCTTGGCGACCTCGGTTTTGCCGACGCCCGTTGGACCGATGAACAGCAGCGAGGCGAGCGGTTTGCCGGGTCGGGCGAGGCGGGTTTTGACCAGGGCGAGCAGGCCGAGGACGCGTTCGATGGCTTCGTTTTGGCCCATCACGCGCCGGTGGAACCACGCACGGATTTGGTCGAGTTCGAGCGGAATGTCGTCGTCGAGCATGAAGCGCGGCAGCCCGGTGGCGTCGGAAAAGGCTTGGACCACATCGGCTTCGTTTGGCTTCGGGCAATCGCGCAGCAGGTTGCTGAGAAAGCGGATCGGCCGGCCGGGGTTGGCGGAGTAGGCGGCGTAGCGGCGGTGCAGGTTTTCGATGCGTTCGATTGCACCAGGATGGGCCGGTGTTCCGCGTTGCGCCGCTTGCGCCGTCTGCGCGAGAATGCGGCGGGTCTGTTCGGGCGTGGGTTCGGGGAGTTCGATGCGGTGCAGCAGTTCGAGGAAGTGCGGGTCCTCGCGTTCGAGGGCGGGCAGTTGTTCGGGGGTGGCTTCGAGCACGACGGTGAGCGTGCCGCGGGCGATGGCCGGACGCAGGAAGGAGGCGATGCCTTGGTCGTTCTGGTTGCTTTTGCCGACGTTCATCAACTCGCTGAGATTGCCGAGGTGCAGCACTACGTTCTTGCCTTGGACGTCGTCGATCAACTGCTGGCAGCGTTCCTGCCACATGCCGAAACCGGTCTGGCCGGCGACCAGACGCGCACCGCTGCTGGACCAGAATTTGGTGTCGCCGAGTCCGACTTTGCGGCTGCTGCGAACGAGTTCGTGGAACACGGCGGTCTTGCCGCGTCCGGAGGGGGCGATCAGCAGCACGCTTTGGTTCAAGGCTTCGGCGAGTCGGCGGACCGTGCCGGGCACTTCGAACGCGGGTGGCATCGCGCCGCAGCGCAGGCGGCTGGCTACTTCTTTGAGCAGAGGCTTCTTCTTGGACGTACCTCGCTTTTTCTTATAGCGTTCCCACGGGGTGGACGAGGGAATGTTGAGTTCTGTTGTCTCGAGGCGGAAGCTGGCTTCGCGAAACAGGCGGGCAAGTTGGATTAGGTCCTCGCCGAGGCCGCGGCGGAGCAGGCTTTGCCGAACCTCGGCCCGCACCCGCGCTTCCATTTCGGCTATTTTCCGGCGGGATTCGCCGAGCACGACCAAGTCGAGTGTTGGCAGATGGATGACGTGGTGGCGTCCGGCCCTGCGGGTGACCATCGGGATGCTGAGTTCGACCGGTCCGCCCCAGGACGCGTTGGGTTTGCTGGGTTCGAAGCGGATTTCCAGCTGGCTCAGTTCGGCTTCGGCATCGTCAACAAGCTGCCAGAGTTGGTATGGAGAGATTCGCTCGGCGCGTTGCCGCGTGCGCAATCTGATGGTCTGTGCCAACTTGTTGGGATTGCTGTCGGCGGCGGAACACGACGGGAAAGCGAGGGCGGTCGCCAGTGACAAGCCCTCCTCAAACGCCTCGATAAACAGTGTGATCCTCACCCGCGACTTTAAGCGTTTTTGCCTGGGCGCGTCGATGAATTACCGTGTTCGTTTTGATCTTTTGGGCATGCTACCGTTTTTGCTCCCGTGGCCGGGATATAAATTCGGGGTTTTGGGGGCTTGCCATCTGGACGATCGGCCTCGGTCCGCCACAGCGCCAGCCGGCGGGCAGGGGGCGCTTTGTTTGGCGACCCGGACTGACCCCGGACGATGAACGACTACGAACTCGGGCTAATCAACGGCAGGGGGCGCTTTCGACCCGGACTGACCCTCTCCGGAAAGGCTTTGCGAATCGGTGATACTGATTAGCGAATGAATCTCGCCGGTTGTGTTCCTGCTCGAAATTCAGGTGGAATTTTACTGTACACATAAACATGGATTAAATATGTACAGCAAAACTCGTTTATGCGGAACCCCATGCGGAAACCCCGACCTAATTTTCCACGCCCTTGTTATGTACACCTGATCAACCGGACGGTGAACCGCGAGTTTTTGTTCGGCAGAACGGAGAAGGAATTTTTTGTCGAGCTGATGCGGCGAGTCGAGGCGTTCACGGGCTGCACGGTGCTGACCTTTGTCATCATGAGCAACCACTACCATATCCTGCTGGCCGAGAACTCGATGCCGGAGATTGACGATGCCGAACTGCTGGCGCGGATGGAGGCGCTGTACGGCGCGGGCCACACGACGTTCAAGGAGGATAAGGAATGGTTGTTGATGTGCCGCGAAGCGGGCATGGACCATGCGGCCGAGGAATTGCGGCAGAAATATCTGGCGCGGATGCACAATGTCGCCGGGTTTATGCACTGCTTGAACCAGCGCTTTGCCGAATACATCAACCGCACGAAAAAGCGGACCGGCCATCTCTGGGGCGATCGATATAAGCGGATCGATGTGGAGCGGGACAGCGACGCGCTCAGCGCAATGGCTTGCTACATCGACATGAACCCGGTTCGGGCGGGGCTGGAAGAGGATCCGGCGATGTACCGCTGGAGTGGCTACGGGGCCGCGTCCGGCGGGGTCGAGCAGGCGCAGGCCGGCTTGGTCCGCTTGTACGAGGTTGATAGTACGCGGGCGCTGGGTTCGGGGGCGGATGCGGTGGAGGCTAAGGCAATTCCAGAGAACCCGAAGCGCCAAGAGAGCGACACCGCTGGCGCCGGTAATGCGGAAGCTGGCGACGGTGCGGCTGCCCTCGCCGGCCGCTGGAAGAACGTGGCGGCGCGGTACCGGATGTTGGTGTTCGAGACGGGGGTTCGCAAATCGGATGCCTCGGGCCGGACGACTCGTCCGGGGTTTTCGCGCGAACAGATCCAGAAGGTTCTCGATCGGGTGGGCTTGTTGACCATGGCGCAGTTTCTCCGTTGCCGGTCTTCGTATTTCAGCTCGAGTGTCGCGTTCGGTAGCCAGAAGTTCATCAAAGAAATCGAACCGGTGTTGACCAAGCAGTTCGGCTTCAAGAAGAGCCGCGAACCGCAATCCATCGAAGAAGCCGACACCGACTTCAAAGTGTTCCGACGACGACGCCGAAGGCGGGGCCGCGTTCGGCCCTCCTGAGCCGAGTTCTTCGAGTTCTCGGCCAACTTACTCCCCTCACATCCAAATTTAGTTCTTAGCCGCGGCCCAGTCTGATCACAATTTCAGACTGGGCCATTTTTCATTCGAAATCGGCAGTTTCGAGACCTGAACTTAGCTGATCTTGATGGGATTTTTATGGATTCTGAGGGAGCACGATGCCGGGCATTACATTTCGCAGATATAATACGCTCCTCTCATATTCGGGGGGCTGTCCCCTGTGAGCGCCCCTGTGAGCGCCCTGAGGGAGCACGATGTTGGGCATTACATTTCGCAGATATAATACGCTTCTCTCATATTCGGGGGGCTGTCCCTTGTGAGCGCTTGTGAGCGCTGTGAGCGCTGTGAGCGCCTGTGAGCGCCTGCTTCTTCCTTCACGCCATCCCTTTTATTTCTATCCTATTCCTGTTCGGCGTTCTGGCTTTGGACTAATTCCGGGCGTTCGCTGCGCGAACGGGGACAGACCATCTCCTCGAAATAAGTTCGAGCAACCATGAAATTTCATTGACTTCCGCTTGGCCAGATTCGTTTCGGTCGTAAATATCACTGTTCCAGTAATTTACGACCGAACATATTCTCCCCAGATTGGAATTATTCTCCTGAGAGCGTGGCGGGGCGCAGCAAAGACGGTCTCTCGATTCCGACCGGAACGAGCGATTGCGCTCAGCCAACGGGGCATTCCGGTCGGTCTTTGGCTGGGCCGTTTCTACCTCGGCCTTGCGCTGCGGGCTTCAGCCGGGGCTATTTTTGAGGGTGTACCCCTTGGCAGACCGTTGAAAAAGTCAGACCGGTCGGAATCCGTTCATTTCGTCTCCAACGTCGTCGCCGACGAACTCGGATATGCCGATATCCTCACTCCTCGGCTCCTCGCTGGAGAGCAAAATGCTTCCGGTTTCCACTCCGGAGCACTTTCTCAACAGCCGGTAGTGGGGCTCTCTTCAAGCCCGTTCCGTAGGTCGGCCTCGTAGGTGATCCGGTCGGCGCTCACTGGCGTACGCAAGCCTCGTGTTGGGCGTCAGCCTCGTTGTTGATCAACGCGTGCCATTCGGGAGAGACCATCTCTCCGTTCACTAAACCTTTTCGGGCGGTGGACGAACGGCCCCATCAGCAAGGATTGGCGATGGGGAGATGGAGAAGTTGAAAAGTAGCATGGGCGTGTCGCCCGTGTTGGAACAGGCGGTCTCTGGCCGCCTGTTCCAACTTTGCTTTCCACATCTTTGCTTGATGCCTCCTTCTTTACTCGATGACTCCTAGAGGTGGGCGTGGGTTGGATATAAAACGATTAAAACGATCAAAGTGAAGGGGAGTGACGGGTGGCCGGAGACCACCCGTTCCAACACGGGTCACAGCCCCGTGCTACGCAAACCGACCGCCTCTGAAGGACTGGTCCATTTATTGAGGATTGCCGACAAATTGAAATCCACCCTTTTCTCGATACGATGTAACCGCCTCGGAATATTCCGAGGCTATGGCAATCCGTATTATTGGGCAGGATGAATTCTCAAAACAGGGGCTCACTCATTTCACCGTTCAGCTTTTCCAAGATTTTAATCAGTTCTGCGAGATGATCGGGATGGGCAGCGGCGAGGTTGTCTTCTTCGGAAATGTCGTTCGAAAGATCGTAGAGTTCCCACATCGCGTTGCCTGTCGTTGTTCTTTTACCCATGCGTACCAGTTTCCAGTCGCCGTGACGCAGGGCCGCCTCTCCGCCCTGATGCCAGAAGAGGGTTTCATGGGGAGCGCCGTCGTTTTTGCCGGTGAGGTAAGGCATCAGGTCCACGCTTTACTCTACCCGCCACTGATTCCACTGATACCTTTTCTTCGCGCTTGCGCCGGACCGCGGTTCTGTTAGCCGCGAGTATTGAGTAATCTTACCCCATCCAAGAACGTCGTTGTCACCGGCGGCGCCGGTTTCATCGGCAGCCATGTCGTTCGCGAATTATTGGCGACCGGCTATACGGTGGCCGTGGTGGACAATCTCTCGTCCGGCTATCGGCACAACCTGCCCGACGCGGGCGAGGCGTTTCACGAACTTGATATTCGCGACGCGGACCTGGGACCGGTCATGGCCGGCGCGTCCTCCGTGGTGCATCTGGCGGCCCTGGTCTCGGTGCCGCTCTCGATCGAGAACCCCGAACTGAACGCGGCCATCAATATCCACGGCACCGAACGGGTGTTCGAGGCCGCGCGTGCGGCGGGTGTACGGCGGGTGGTCTACGCGAGTTCGGCGGCGGTCTACGGCGATGCCCCAGGTTTGCCCAAACGCGAAACCGACCCGCCCGCGCCGCAATCGCCCTACGCCGAGGCGAAGCTAGCCAACGAACTCGTGGCGGCGCGTCTGGCGCAGGTCTACGGCTTGGAATCCGTCGGCCTCCGTTTCTTTAATGTGTTCGGCGAACGCCAAGACCCAAGCAGCATGTACTCCGGCGTTATTTCAATTTTTGCCGACCGGCTTCAGGCAGGGAAGGGGATTACCGTCTTCGGCGACGGCGAACAGACCCGTGATTTCGTGGATGCCAGCGATGTCGCTCGCGCCGTCCGGCTGTGCCTCGAACGCGAGGCGCCGGGTTCGGGAGAGGAGCTGTGCAAGGTGTTCAACGTCGGCCGCGGCGAGCAGGTCTCCTTGCTCCAGTTGATCAAGACCCTAAACCAGCTCCTCGGGACCAGCGTTGAACCCTCGTTCGAGCCTGCTCGTCCCGGCGATATCAAACACTCGCTCGCCGACGTTACCCCGCTGGGTTCGTGGACGGGCTGGAGCGCCGAGGTGGACTTGCCCCAAGGGCTAGGCCGGCTTTTCGATTCGTCCTCGTTCGATTGACGTAGTTATGAGCCAAGCAATTATTGCTTAGATCCTTGCTTGTCGATTCGTGACTAAATGAGAGGTGCGTCCGCCCAAAGAATTCAGGCAGCAGATGCCTCGGAGCCATGAGGCCATTCCGACCGGAGATGAAGCAAAGAGTTCGTGCAGAGGGGCAGGCCGGTCGGTTCAACAGGCCCTCAGCTACCCCCGGGTTCCGCTCGTACCCTCGCTGCACCCAGGGCTACTTTCTTGCCACCACTCCGTGGTTCGTCGTAGAAGGTTCGAAGTCGGTCCGAGAACGTCGAAATTTCAAATCTCTTTGGTAGATCCTTGCTTTGTCGATTCGTGACTAAATGAGTCAAACTTTCGTTGGCTCGGCGGTGATTGGTTGCTTGGCAGTTGTTTTTGCATCTGTGTGTTGGCCGCTGCGCGGAGGCAAAAGGATGTGGGGCAAAGGAATGAACTGGGGTTACCGTTCTTTGGTTCGGCAGTACTGTGTCGGTTGGATGACCTTCGAATTTGGGTCTGCAGGAAATTCTGGCAACGTATCTCGTCAAATCACGGGCCCGCTGTCGCTCACGTCATTGAATGAAAGGTGGCGGCGAGTACCTTGCGGTCGATGAGCCTGAAAAGAGTCCCGCTAAGCGGGATGGCACCCTGAGTAGCCCTGGCTGCCGCCCGCAGGGCAAGGAGGCACTCTGGGAAATGAACCGAAAACCATTTGGCTCCACACGGATTCCCGATGACCTTCGAAAACTTCAAATCTCTTCGGCTAGATGTTGGGGGGATTGAATTTCCATGCGATTCCCCTTGATTGGTCAAACGCGAAGTAACCCGCGTTTGATTTTCGGGATTCCTTGGTGAAAGGTTTACCCATGAAGGCAACTCGCTCATTTCATCTGATTTTTTCCACGCTTCTCGGCTTGGTGGCCGCCTTGTCTTTGTCTTTATTTTCCCTAAACGCCTTCGCGCAGGACAAAATCATTGGTGGCGCGAACGCGCCCGCAGGGGCGTATCCGTGGAGTGCCGCGCTGATCAACAACTTCGGACCCGCCGCGACCCGGGACGCCTATCTTTGCGGCGGGGTGCTGGTGCATCCGCAGATCGTGATGACCGCAGCGCATTGTATTTTCCCGTTCTCCGCCAGCGGTTTTTACTACCACGAACGCACCCCATTGCTGCCACATCAGTTTAGCGTGATCGTGAATACCGACGATCTCACCGCCGCCAGCGCGGTGCGTCTGCCGGTGGAAGAGGTGATGATTCATCCGGACTTCTTCGAACGCACCGATCGCTCGCTGCTCAACGACATCGCCCTGATCCGGTTGCAGGATCCAGTCACCTCACCGTTTATCACCACCGCGACCGATCCTGCTCGCGTTGCGCCCGGTGTGCTGGCGACGGTCGCCGGCTGGGGAACGATTTCGGCGACAACGACCCAGTACCCGAACCGACTACAGAAAGTCGACGTCCCCATCATCAGCAACGCCGACGCAACCATTCAGCACAGCGGCGTGTTCCCGATCGAACCGTTCCATCTCGCGGCTGGATTCATCACGGGCGGCAAGGATGCCTGCCAGGGCGACAGCGGCGCGCCGCTGATGGTGCCCGGCCCGAACCAAACGGTGCAACTGGCCGGCCTGGTGAGTTTTGGCGACGGCTGCGCCAAGCCGGACGCACCGGGGATGTACACGCGCGTGCTCGATTACCGCGATTGGTTCGGCGAATATTTGTTCCCCGAACTCATGGCGTGGGAACAGGCCAACGGCGTAACCGGACTCGACGCGGACCCAGACGGTGATGGCTTGTCCAACTTCCACGAGTTCGCGACCGGGGGAGATCCCGATCAGGCACGCGCTTCCGACCAGCCCTTCTCCCAATGGTTGTCTGGTCCGGCGGCGCTCGGGTTCCGAACCCGTTACCGCGTCGACATTCCCTGGATCCGTTTCCAGCCTGAACGCGCGCCAGTCTTGCCGAACGCGGTCTGGACGCCGTTCGATTTCAATACCTCGATTGAGGGATCCCCACAGTTTCTCAGCGCGCAGCTTCGCGAAGTAACCTTGCGCCATCCGGTTCCGGCGACCGGCGCTTCACTTGGATTCATGCGGCTCCGTCCCGAATTCGCGGGCGCGCCGGCGCAACGGCTCCAAGCCCGGGCCAACCACACCGGGCGCTTGGTGTTCGGCCAGGCGACCAATGCGGACGGGCGCTTCATGGACACACTCGAGCTGGGTGAGTTCCCTGCCGGGATAAACGGCGTGCAAGTGACCATGAGTTCCACGACCTTCGACCCCTTCCTTTACCTGATCAATGCGTCCACCGGCGTGGAGATCACGTCGAACGACAATGGCGGCATCGGCAACGACGCGGCGATCGTAATTCCGGCGGGCGGATCGACCCGCTATCTCATCGGCGCCAGTGCGAATGCGATGAATGTGACGGGTTCGTACTTTTTGACCTCTGAAACGTTCTGATCCGAACATGAAGTCGATCTCGACCTCATTTCTTTCCGGCGCGGCTGAGGATGCCATGTTCCGAAAGTCGCAGGTCGTTTTTATTGGGCCCCGCCGCTCTATTTTAACGTGTTTTTGAGGTGACGCTTCGCTTCCTTCAGGGGGAGTTCTTGCTGGAAATGCCGGTCCTTGAAAATTCGCCCGATGCCGTCGTCTGACTTTTTGAGCACAAAGAAATCCCAATCTTTGGCGACGCAGTATTTCTCCCAAATGTTTTCGAGATTGGGACGCTCGCGTTCAGAGATGGTGAGAAAGCGCTGCTTGATGGCGCGCTCGAAGGCACCGCGTTCGTGCGTATTGAGGTGGTGCGGGACCGCACGGGAACCAATGTGGATCCCGGATTTCTTACCGCGCATAAGACGTTCGACGTGCTTTTCTTTCAGTGAGTTTGCTGGCGGTTTTTTCGGCATATTTAAGCGCAGGTTTATGGGCGGCGTTGCGTCAGTTTCCACTACTTAAAAAAGCTCGGGTAATCTTCCGTGACGTGTGGGTGCATCCACTCGAGCGGCTTTTCCAAACCCGGCCAATCTTGGCAGAGCGGATGTTCGCGGTGGGTCAGCTCAAGAGAATCTGAGCCCTCAGGGAAGAGGTCAGCGTGCTCGCCGACAAAGATCTCCAACCCGGAAATTTGTTCGGCCCAGTGTACTCAGCGCTTCCTTTTTCTCACAGGAGTCGGAGCCGTCTTCGGCGTTTTGCGTCTGCCTGGAATTACGCGCGATCCTTCAGGTTCATCACGCCGTCCTTTTCGGCGCAGTGGTCGCAGCAGTAAAACGTTCCCTTCGCTTCCAGCCCATGACCGATAATGCGGCAGCTGCAGGACGCGCACGCTGGGGCGAGCGCTTGGATGGCGCATTCAAAACTGTCGAAGGTGTAGGTCTTTCCATCTTTGATGATGTCAAAACTTTTGTCGTAATCATTTCCGCAGGTGTGACAGATAGTCATTTATTTCCTCAATCGGTTTGGGCTGTAATTTGGATCATTCTGGATCAGGTTCTGTAATCTCGCGGGATTTTGTATATCAATTTTACGGACGTTTCACAACCCTGGACCACGATTTCGGTCGGATCTGACGGGTTACCCGACGTTTTACTTGATTAGCATCCCCGTTGTGTACTATAAATATTTTCCGAATGTCACGATCCAGTATAATTGCAGGTCAAAACCTCGAAAGAGAAAAAGAAGTCGACCGGTTCGAGGTCGATCAGACCGCAGATGATGTTTCAGCGTCGTCATACGGCGGGCTCGTTCTTCCCGGCGATGTATGTTATCCCGATGCTCTCCGCGTGGATGATCGGGCCGTGACGCCAAGTGTCCAAGGTGCCGCTCGGCACAGGCACGTAATTTAATCAGTAAACTAATCATAGCCTCCATACCCCCTTACCTTTTATGAGCGATATTCCCTATCATGCCCTTGTTGTAGTCACAGATGGCCATCAAGGTACTCTTTACAAAAATACATCTCGCGACGGCGACGTCAGCTTGGAAAAATTGCGGGACATCGAGCCCTCCAACTTGTTGGACGATGGACCCGCAGGGTCGCGCCCAACGGAATCGTCCCCGAAGGAAACTGATGAGGCGACCTTCGCGAAACAGGTGGCCGAATACTTGAACGCCGAAGCCTTGGCCAACAACTTTGAAGCACTCGTCTTGATCGCCGACCCGGGCACACTTGGCCAGATCCGCCCTTCCCTTCATCATGAGGTGGAGCAGAGGATGGTGAAGGAAATCGACAAAACACTGACAAATTCGCCGATTGAAGACATCGAGAAATGCTTGTCAGACTGAGCGACCGCGTTTTGGTCCCCACCTCAAATGATCGCACCGCTACTTTAAAAGGCCGAGACTAAGCCGACATCAGGCCGACCGATGTCATACTTCCGATTCGTCGCCACATTTTTATTTGCGTTCTTCCTCAACGCAACGAGCCACATGCGGGCGTGGTTGTGCAAACACCCGGTGGTTTTGAGTTCGGTGATGGCGTGGTCGATGACGTGGATTCCCGTTTGCGCCTCGCGGATGATCGTCGGCAAGAGCGGCGGGGCGACCTGCTCTTGGGGATGACGGAGGTCTTTCAGAATGCCCTCGCCCTTGTTTTGCCAGACGCGCTGATAGTACTCGCGCCACGCGAGTTCCAGGGCAAATTTTTCGGCTTGTTTGAGGGTCGCGTCTCGGAGCACGTGGTCGAGGACGCGCTTCGGACTGATCATGCCATGGGAGAGAAACGGGCTGAGACGCGAGACGTCCCCATCGAGAAAGTTGCGCGTGCGCGCGTAGCGGTCCACCTGAATCCCGTCGATCCGGCTTAGTAATAGTGGGGTGGTCGGTGAAAAAGCTGGGAGGGTTCATGGCGTGGCTTACAGCTAGGCTCTCTGCTCACATCGCTCCCGCTTGCGTTCGGCTTACGACGGCATGGCAAGATCTTGCCATTGTGTGGCAAAAGGCTGCCACCTTATGGCAAAGGCTTGCCACTCTATGGCACGTTTCTGCCATACGACTAAAATCCTCCCCGCGAACCAGATTCAGCATAAAGTGCTCTCAAACCTTGACGCTCGCTTCGCCCTCTGCCTAGCGTCGCCGGGTTTTTCAATATGCAGAGATATTTCACATGGCAACACAGGTAGTGATCGGCGCCCAATGGGGCGACGAAGGCAAAGGCAAGATCGTCGACGTTCTCACGGAGCAGGCCCAATGGGTCGTTCGTTATCAGGGAGGCAACAATGCAGGGCATACTGTGAAGGTGGGCGACGAAAAATTCGTCCTTCATCTTGTGCCAAGCGGTATTCTCCACGCGGGAAAGAAGTCCGTCATCGGACACGGCGTGGTGGTGGATCCCATCGGCCTTGTTTCCGAACTCAAAGGCTTGCAGGAGCGCGATATCGACTGCACCGGTCGGTTCTTTCTCAGCGACCGGGCCCACGTGGTCTTTTCCTATCACAAAGCGATCGACGCGGCGCGCGAAGAGGCGGCCAGTAAGGCCGGTTCCAGCATTGGCACGACGCGGCGCGGCATTGGGCCGACCTACGGCGACAAGGTGACGCGTAAAGGACTTCGGTTAGGCGAACTGGTGCGGGCCGACGCGGCCGAACGGGTGAAAGCCCGGTTCGTCGAACGCAACGAGATCATTAAAGCCCTCGGCGGCGAAGCGCTCGACGTCGACGCGCATACTGCAGAGGTGATGGCGGCGGCGGAAGTGTTGCGTCCGTTCGTGGCGGACACGGTGGTGTTGCTGCACGAGGCGCGTCAGGCCGGCGACAAGATTTTGTTCGAGGGCGCGCAGGGAACAATGCTCGATATCGATTATGGCAGCTATCCGTTTGTTACGAGTTCGAGCCCGACCTCCGGCGGGGCTGCGACGGGTTCGGGGGTGCCGCCGAACCGGATCGAAAATGTGGTCGGGGTGTGCAAGGCGTACACCACACGGGTAGGGGAAGGACCGTTCCCGACCGAAGATTTTAATGAAGATGGCCAGCGGATGGGCGAGATCGGACACGAATTCGGGGCGACCACTGGACGGTCGCGACGCTGTGGTTGGTTCGACGCGGTGGTGGCCCGGTACGCCGTAATGGTCAACGGCGTCGACCAATGGGCGATCACCAAACTGGACGTCCTCGACACCTTTGAGACCATCAAGTTAGCGGTGGCCTACGAGGTGGACGGCGAACGCATTGAAAACATGCCGGCGGACACGGAATTGTTCGCTCGCTGCACTCCGATTTATGAAGAAGTTCCGGGCTGGCAAAGCGACACGACGGGCATCACCTCGTTCGAAGATTTGCCGGCGGCCGCGGTGAGTTTTCTCGACCGCGTGACCGAACTCACCGGCGCCAAGGTCGGCATTGTCTCCGTCGGACCCCGTCGGGCGCAGACCTTTAACCGGCCTTAATCCTCGCCTTCCTTTTCACTTCAGCCATGGCCAAAGTCGAGTACCCGCCCAAGCACGTGGCCATCATTATGGATGGCAACGGACGTTGGGCTAAAAACCGCGGGCTGCTGCGCCTCAATGGACACGAGGAGGGCGCGGAATCGGTACGGACCGCGATGGGTTTTTGTCGCGACAACAATATTCCGTATCTGACCCTGTACGCGTTCAGCGTCGAGAACTGGGTTCGGCCCAAGCCGGAGATCAGCGGGCTGATGCGCCTGCTTCACACCTTTCTCACCCGCAACGAACACGAGCTGCACGAGAACCAAGTTCGCTTTCAAACCATTGGCCGGATCGACGACATGCCCGACTACGTTCGGGTCGAGATCGACCGCGTGACCGAGGCGACCAAGCACTATCCGGATTGGACGGTGACGCTCGCCTTGAGTTACGGCGGTCGGACCGAGATCACCGATGCGGTTCGAGCCATCGCCGAACGCGTGAAAGCCGGCGAGATGGATCCCGCCTCGATCAGCGAGCAGACCGTGGCCGATCACTTGTACAATCCGCAACTCCCAGATCCGGACTTATTAATCCGCACCAGCGGCGAACTCCGGCTCAGTAATTTTCTATTGTGGCAAGTGTCCTACGCTGAGATCTACGTGACCGACGTGTACTGGCCTGATTTCCGCGAGAAAGAATTCGCCGAAGCGCTCGAAGCGTACCGTGGGCGTTCGCGGCGTTATGGAGCGATCGAATAATGGTCACCCGTGTCATCGCCGGCGTGGTGATCGCCGTTCTGTTGCTGGCAGCCGCGTTGTCGGGCATGCCGCTGATTCACTATCCCCTGATCCTGCTGATCTCGTTGGTCTCCGGCTACGAATGTTTCCGTCTGCTGCATCAGGCTGGTTTGCCGAACTACAAATGGCTCGGGCTTACCTGCGGTGCCGTTTGGCTCATCTCGATCCCAATTTTTCCCTACAATCTCGAAACCCTAATGCTGTTCTTTGGCGGCGTGGTGTTGCTCGTCTTGTTGCGGCAGATTTTCCACGGGCCAGAAGACGCGGCCAAGCGCATGGCTGGCACCTTGCTCGGCTTCTTCTACGTGTTTTTCCTGATGGGCTTCGCCTTCTTGTTGTTCAACGGCGGGTTCCCGAACGGTGGCACGCGCTTGGTCGAGGCGCTCACCGGCAACATGATCGTACACAACTATATGCTGGTGATTTACGCGCTGATCGTGACCAAGGTGTCCGACGCGGGCGCATATTTCGTCGGTAGTTTTTTCGGCAAGCACAAGATGGCGCCGAAGCTCTCGCCGGGCAAAACGTGGGAGGGTACCGTCGGCGGTATTCTGGCGGCGGTGTCGGCAGCCTTTTTGTTCGCCCAGTTCGCGCTGAAGAAACCGTATCTGTTCCACAGCTATCAGTTCACGCCGACGCAAATTGCCATCAGCGCGGTGGTGATCGCGGTGATCGGGGTGTTCGGTGATTTGGCCGAGTCGCTGCTCAAGCGGAGCGCCGGCGTGAAAGATTCTGGGCAGCTAGCGCCGGGGATCGGCGGCGCGCTCGACATGGTCGACAGTCCGCTGTTTACTTTCCCGGTGATGTTTTTCTTTCTCGAACTCTGGCACCATTAATCGGTCCTTTAAACGTCTCTCGTAAACCTATCCCATAGACCATGGCTGTCCTCGGAATCCTTCTCGCAATCTTCATCTTCGGCATGAGCATCTTCGTGCACGAACTCGGTCACTTTCTGGTGGCCAAGTGGTGCGGACTGAAGATCACCTCGTTCTCAATCGGTTTCGGCAAGGCGCTGTGGAAGAAGACAGTCAATGGCGTTGAGTACCGGCTCGGGTTCCTGCCGTTCGGTGGCTACGTCGCCTTGCCGCAGATGCTGGAAGGCGTGTTGGAAGACCACGAGGAGTACAAGGACCTACCGAAGATCCATCCGTTCAAGCGGATGGCAGTGGCGGTGGCCGGCGGCATCGGCAACATTATTTTCGCGTTCTTGCTGGCGATCATTGTCTGGCTGGTCGGCACCCCCGCGCATCCCTACGAACAGGACGCGATCATCGGCTACGTCGCACCCGGTTCGCAGGCGGAAACCGCCGGGCTCCATGTCGGCCAGACCATCCTGTCGGTTCAAGGCGAGGGCGAGTCTTCTCCCTTGAAAGTTGACACCTTCGAACAGGTGCTTGAGGAGTGCGCGCTGTTTAAGGAAGTTGAACTCAAGGTTCAGCCGGAAGATCCGGCAGCGGCCCCGTTCGAGGTGACGCTAAAAACGACCCCGATCGAAAAAGCCGGCTTCAATATTATCGAGGGCCTGAGTTATCGCGGCATTATCCGCATCGGTTCGGTGATCACCAACGGCGCCGCTCGGGCGGCCGGCGTCCTGCCCGAGGATGAGATCACCCATGTCGACGGGGTGAAAATGTGGAGCTGGCGTCAAATGACCGATGTCATCAAAGCGTCCAACAAGCCGCTCACGCTGACCGTTCTCCGGCGCGAGACCAAGAAGAGCAAGGAGGGGGAGACGATCGAGCTGACGATGGCGCCGATGCAAAGTTTCGCGCGGACGGGTGACGACGAAAAAAATCCCGACCGCAGCCGCAAACTAATTGTCGAAAACGGCGAACTCGAACGCAAACAGATGGTCGGCATCGCGAGCCATTCGGTTGCCTTCGATTTTACAAAACGCGCCTATCCGACACCATGGCAGCAAATTAAAAAGGCGGGCAGCAAAGTGATCCGGATCCTCCGCGCGTTCACCTCGAAAAAAACCGCGAAGGCGGCGGCTAACGCGATTTCCGGCCCGGTCGGCATTTTCTACGTGCTCTACATCATGCGCGAGGATCTCATCCTCATGCTGGTCATCGCGATTCTGATCAACGTCAACCTCGCCATCGTTAACATGCTACCGCTGCCGGTGCTCGATGGCAGCCAGATCGTCTATTCGGTATATCGACTGGTGACCGGCCGCGAACTGCCGAAGCAATTGCTGCTCGCCGCAACCAACGCCTTCGTGGTGCTGCTGCTGATGTTGATGGTCTTTCTCGTGTTTCGGGACGTCAACCGACACTTTATCAAGTCCCCCCCACCGGAGGGGATCGAGTTTATTTCCGAGCAGGAAGCACTCGACCGCAAGCTGGTGACCTTGGCCGAACTCCAGACCGATCCGTTCCGGGTTGCCAAGATGGAGGAACTCAACGCCCCCGAACCCGCTGAATCTACGCCTTGATTCGACCGTCCATTTTCTTATAGCTGTCCCTTACTGAACACCGATCAACCTTGAACCTAGACCCATGAAACAATCCGCCATGAAACGAATTACCACCTGTCTCCTGCCGATACTTTTCCTTGGATCCGTTCTTTGTAGCGGATCCTACGCCGCCGAATCGATGGCCGAAGTGAAGGAGCTCGTTGCCAGCGTCAAACTCTCCAACGCCAAGAAATATCTGGAGGAACACCCCGGTGCGCCCGACGCGCTGCTCGCCGTGAACATGGTGCTCGAGTCGCTGCAAGAACTGCGCATCTACGATGACATGCTGCCCTTCCTCCAGCAACGTTACGAGATCTACAAAGGTACCCCGGACGTCAAAGCCGCCTCGCTGGTAAACGCGACCGCATCGCCCATCTACTCGCTGCTCCGCCGCGCGCGCAAAGGCGACGAAGCCGAAGCCTTCAAGAAACAGGCGCTTATCGATTTCGCTCAGTTCGGCCCGCAACTCAACGCTGCCTTCGCCCAAGTCGAAAAAGCCTACGCCATGCCGAAAGTCGGCGCGATCATGCCGAACGTCGCGTTCAGCGATCTGCTCACCGGCCAGAAGCAAAGTCTCGCCGCGATGAAGGGACATGTTGTCTTGCTGGAGTTCTGGGTGTCCAACTGTGACATCTGCACCGCCCAACGCTTGTTCGTGAAAGAGTCGCTCGAAGCGTTCCGTCCGAAAGGATTTCAAGTCTTCGGCTTCAGCCAAGACGAAAAACCGGACGTGCTGCTGGCATACATTCAGAAAGAAGAAATCGACTGGCCCCAAGCCTGGGACATCCAGCCCGAACACAAATGGGCCCAGAAGCTTAACCTCGTCGGCGTGCCGACCAATTTCCTGATCGACCACACCGGCAAAATCGCGGCCGTCAACTTGCGCGACGACGCGCTGGTGAAGAAAATCGAAGAACTGATCGCGGCCGCGCCCTCGGCGAAGCCAGTGACCGGAACGCCCTTGGCGATCGGTAAACCCGAGTAGTCCCTTTGTAGCACGGAATTTCATTCCGTGTCGGTGGCTCGGATTTGAAATCCGAGATCGGTTTCATCGTCGGCGTGAAATGTTTCAATGCGACTAGTCGAACAAGTACACCACTGCTTGGCCGAAATCATCCGACCGGGTGACACGGTAGTCGACGCGACCGTCGGCAACGGCCACGATACCTTTGCCTTGGCGGAGGTTGTTGGTGAAACGGGCAGGGTGCTTGCGTTCGATGTGCAGGCGGAGGCGATTGCTTCTGCGCAGCGCCGCGTTCCCCATCATTGGGTGAGCTGGATTCACGCCGGACACGAGACCTTGGCAGACCATCTACCAGCGGATGCTCAGCTGGGAGCAATTGTATTCAATACCGGGTATTTACCGGGCGGCGACCACAACATCGTGACGCGTCCGGAAACGACGATCGTGGCACTTGAGACGGCCTGCGAACGCCTGCGTCCCGGTGGGGTTGTCAGTCTAATTCTGTATCGCGGCCACGCTGGCGGCATGGAGGAGAGCAAGGCGGTCGAGCGTTGGTTGAAGGAACGTGCCGATGCGCCCGATTCCAAATTCGAACTCATTTTCCACGACGGAGGGAACACCTTGCAAACCGCACCCCGCTGGTACAGTTTGAATAAACAGGACTATTAGTCGTCCCTACACTACATACGTACCACCTACATAAGAAAACCTATATATCCCTACATCACTCTATTTGGAGTTTAGAAACACATGATCACACTCGCAATTTTTACTGACGTGCTCGCCCAGTTCGGCGGCATGGGCATGCGCGGCGGCGGCAGTTATTTTCTGCTCGTCCTCCTGCCCGGCATGGTTCTTTCGGGAGCCGCAACCTGGATGGTGAAGAGCACCTTCACCAAATATTCCAAAGTCGCCGCCACCTCCGGCATCACCGGCGCGGAAGCGGCCCAGCGCCTGCTTGACAACGCCGGCATCACCGACGTCACCATCGAGGCCACCCGCGGCATGCTCTCGGACCACTACGATCCGCGCGCCAAAGCGTTGCGCCTCTCCGAACCCGTGTTCGCCAGCAACTCGCTCTCCGCCATCGGCGTCGCCTGCCACGAAGCCGGCCACGCCATCCAACACGCCACCGGCTACAAATGGCTCGGCATGCGTTCGAAAATGGTGCCGGCTACCGGCCTCACCAGCAAAATGGCCATGCCGGTTCTCGGTATCGGCATGATGCTGTCCTACGGGAGCAGCGTTTTTGGCGATACCATCGGCAACCTGCTGATGTTCATCGGCGTTGCCCTGTTCAGTGTCGCGGTCTTGTTCAGCGTGATCACCCTTCCGGTGGAATGGGACGCCAGCGCCCGCGCCAAGAAATTGATGGTCTCCGCCGGGATCGTTTCCAACCAGGAATCCGACACCGCCGGCCGCGTTCTTAACGCCGCCTTCCTCACCTACCTTGCCTCCGCGATCGCATCGCTTTTGACGCTGCTCTACTACGTCAGCCGCATCCGTCGATAATATGCGCGCCATAGTTATGACGGCATTCGGTGGACCGGATGTTCTCGAACTTACAGACATCCCGGTCCCCGAACCCGGCCCCCTTGACCTGCTCGTCCAGGTTCACGCCACGGCGGTAAACCCGGTCGATTGCAAAACCCGGACCGCCCCGCGCTGGGGCGATCGCGCGCCGCCGATGGTGCTCGGGTTCGATGTGTCCGGCACCATTGTCGGTGTCGGCCGCGAGGTGAAAGCGTTCGAAGTCGGCAACGAGGTCTACGCCTCGCCCAGCCTGCTGCGCGACGGCGCCAATGCCGAATATGTGGTGATCGACGCCCGCAGCGCCGCCCGCATTCCCGCCACGCTCAAGCACTACGAAGCCGCCGCGCTGCCGCTGGTTGGCCTGACCGCCTGGGAGTCGCTGTTCGCCCACGGCCGTATCCAGCCCGGTGAAACCGTTCTCATTCACGCCGGTGCCGGCGGGGTGGGGCACGTGGCGATCCAACTCGCCCGCCACCATGGTTGCCGAGTGATCACCACCGCCGGCCACGAACGCTCGTTGGAAACCTGCCGATCTCTCGGCGCCGAAGTGGTGATCAACTACAAGGATGGCAAGGTCGCCGAACAGGTGATGGACGCCACTGGCGGCGAAGGCTGCCCGATGGTGTTCGACACGGTGGGCGGTTCGGTGTTCAGCGAATGCATGGAACTGGTCGCCTTAAACGGCCGCTTGGTGACGATTGTCCCCGGCATTTCCGGCGACAATTTAAACCAACTTTTTGGCCGTAATGCCTCGCTCCATTTCGAGTTCATGGGCGCCACCCAACTCAACGGACTTGATCCGTCGCACCAAGGTTTGATCTTGGAGAAAGTCGCCCGTCTGGTCGACGCTGGTTCGGTGAAGCCGGTGGTCGAAAACGTCTGGGAACTCGAGCAGCTTGCTGAAGCCCACACCCGCCAAGAGACGCAGCGTTCGGTTGGCAAGCAGGTGGTTCGGCTTAAAGACTGATCGAAGGATTACTTTCTGCATTGGACAACTCGTTTGAATCCGGCACGGTGGCGCTATGCCTACCTTTACCCACGACGGAAAAGAATTCGACGCTCGCATCTCCAATTGCGTGCTGCACATGGGCGGCACCTTCGCGGGCAATTTGGATTTCGAGATCAGCTTTAACCGTGAGATCGACATCGACGACCTCAAAGCCAACCTGCGTCTCCGAGACGAGCATGGCCGCGATTCTCTCCTTCAGATCAAAGGCTTTGCTGGCGATGATGATCGTTACGACATCACCACGACCTGGCCGATGGAACCGGCACCCGCGCACATCGAGTTTTTCTGGCGCGGCGGGGATGTGTCGCTCGGCGAGATTCCGGTAAAAGAAGTGCGTCCGGAGGATTACGACGACTCCGAACGCTTCGAACGCGAGCATAGCGGCGGCTGCATGAAAGCGCTGTTGTTCTGCGCGCTTGGCGGCGGGGCCGCGTTGAAAATTTGCCAGGACCTGCTGCCGGCCTGGTTCTGATTCTTGGTTCAAGAGCGGGAAGATTCAAGGGCCGCCCGCACGGGCGAATATCCGCAAGGGGGTCGCTTTGGGATCACAGTGATTGAAATCCAGCCCTCTTTCTTCTTCGCTAACCCCAACCGGCTGGAAGCACGGTTGGTACGATACCGGCTGGGAGCACGGTACTACCTCCGCTGTTGCGGGCGGCTTTGAGCTTGGCCCGAGTTTTTGAAACTGAATATTTCAAATCACTGTGATCCCACAGCTGCGCCTCCGGCGTGAGGTCGACCCCAACGGGGTCTTTTCATACTAGCCTGCGGTGAAGGAGGAACGATTGAACCCCAGGTTGACGCCCGAAGAATAGATCGACCGGTCTGGTGCTCGGTTCGAGATTGGATTTCCGGTCCGGTCGAAATGAACACAGTCCCGCGGTACCATCGCTAACGCGGCTTTGTTCGGCCCGAAGCCCATCCTAGGGATCGTGGCAATGCCGGTACCTGCGAGCAGAACTCATAGGAAAATCGAACAGCAACCAACACAGAGTCCTGGCAAAAACTACGATTCCATGGCCACATTATTGCTCTGTGGGATCACAGTGATTTCAAATCTAAAACATGGCTGGGGCGAGGTTCTCTATCGCGCTGACCAGCCGGCATGCGTAAACTTCGCGCATGCTGATATCACACCGTTTTTTCTCCGCCGGTCTTCTGTTTCTCATCGCCGCCTTGGCCGCTCTGATTCTACCTGCGAGTGGTAACGATATTCGAATGGTGTCCGGCGCTCGCCTTTCGCCTAATGGCGCCACGATCGTCTTTAGTTGGAACAAGGACATTTGGACCGTTGCGACGGCGGGCGGGGCGGTACGACAACTTACGCGTCACGCCGCCGACGACGGCACGCCCGCGTTTTCGCCCGACGGGAAACGCCTGGCGTTCACCAGCGATCGTGACGGCACGCGCCAACTCTACGTCATACCCAGCGACGGGCAGGGTGCCCCCGAACGCCTCACGGCGCACTCCGAAGGCTACTCGGTAGAAGATTGGCATCCGGATGGCGAACAAATCCTTACCCGCATCGACCGCGACCACTTTTGGCGCGGGGACGAACGCTTCAGCTTGGTAAAGCCCGGTGCCCCCGTGCTGGATCGCCCCTTGTTCGACGCGTATGGCTCCTACGCAAGGCTCTCGCCCGACGGGAAACGGGTGCTCTATACCCGGGAAGGCGAACGTTGGACGCGCAAAGGCTACAGCGGTTCACGCGCTTGCCAGGTTTGGTTGTACGACTTGAAAAAACGCGCGCACCGCAAACTCATTCACCGCGAGGAGGGCGCCTGCTGGCCGCAGTGGGACAGCGAAGGCACAGGCTTCTATTACGCGGGTCAAACGGATGGCGTTCGCAATCTTCGGCACCGTGATCTGGCATCTGAAAAGGATACTCAGCTTACCGAGTTCAAAGACGACTCGATCCGCTTCCCGTCGATCTCTCGCGATGGCTCCACCGCTCTGTTCCGACATCTGTTCGATTTGTATACGCTGGATTTGACGGCGACGAACGCCACGCCGACGCGCGTTGAAGTAAAACTCGCGGGAGACAGTCCTCGGGTCAAAAGCCAGCGGCGCAATCTCGACAAGGCGACCAATCTCGCCTTCAGCAAAGACGGTTTGGAGGTCGCGTTCATCGCCGGTGGCGACCTTTGGGTGATGGATACCGAACTCCGCGAACCGATCCAAATCACCGACACGCCAGAAGGCGAAGACGAACCACTGTTTGCGCCCGATGGTCATAGCATCGTGTTCACCCGTGACCTCGATGGACAACGCGATCTGTGGAGCGCCACGCGCAGCGACACCAATGCATTTTGGTGGCGCAACCAAGACTTCGAACTCACGCAACTCACCGACAACTCTGAGGTCGAGTACAACACTAATTGGAGTCCGGACGGGGAGCACATTAGCTTCCTCCGAACGCGCGGCGATTTTTGGATCATGAAGCCGGACGGCAGTGATGCCAAGCAACTGTTCGAAAGCTGGAACCGACCGAGTTACGATTGGAGTCCCGACGGCAGGTGGCTGGTCTACGCGGTGTCCGACAACAACTTCAATCGCGACGTGTGGATTGCGCCGATCGACGGCGAACAAGCGCCGATCAATCTGTCGCGACATCCGGACAACGATGATAACCCGCGGTGGTCCCCGGACGGAAAACTGATCGCTTTTACCGGTCGACGTCAGGAGGGGCAGACGGATCTGTATTATGTCTGGCTGCGTTCGGACGACGCGGAAAAGGACAAACGCGAACGCAGTCTGGAAAAGGCGATGGAGAAGATGAAGGCCCGCAAAAAACCTCCAGCCAAGCCCGAACCGAAAAAGGAGGACGAAAAGACAGAGGAGGAAAAGAACGAGGAGAACGACGACGCGGAGAAGAAAGAGAGGGCGGGCGAGAAAGAGGGCGATGAGAAAAAGGACGAGGAGGAAAAGGAGAAGGAAAAAGACAAGGACAAGAAGAAGGTGGAGATCGACGTGGAAGGCTTGGCCGAACGGGTAAAGCGTATCTCAATTTCGAACAGCAGCGAAGGTGGGCTATTCTGGTCGCACGACTCCAAGAAGCTCGCGTTCACGGCCACCGTCGACGGCAAACGCGGCACCTACACCGTCGAGATTGCCGGAGAGCCAAAGCCAAAGCTGCTCTCCACCAAGACTGGTAGTCTGGCGCGGTGGATTGGAAAGGGCAACCTGATCCTGTGGCTGTCCGATGGCAAGCCGGGCACCTTGGACAGCAAAGGAGCGGCCAAAACATTCAGTTTTACCGCGCGTCAACAGGTCGACCTCTCGGCCCGTTTTCAAGCCGCGTTCGATCTTAGCTGGCGGACCATGCGGGATCATTTTTACGACGAACGCATGGGCAACCGCGACTGGGATATGGTGCGGGAAAAGTATCGGGGTATGGCGGCCGATTGCCCCGACGGAAAAACACTTGAGACGGTGATCAACATGATGCTCGGCGAGTTGAACGCCTCTCACCTGGGCTTTCGCTATCGAGGTCCGGCCACCACTCCGTCCGCGCTGCGTGCTAGTTGGAGTGAGACGACCGCCCACCTTGGCGTCCGTTTTGCAGCGAATCACAAAGGCCGTGGCTGGCGGGTTCGCGATGTGTTGCCGAAGAGTCCCGCGATGGAAAAGGAAAGCCGCATTCACCCTGGCGATCTCATTCTCGAGATCGACGGCACGGTGCTGAAACAAAAGACCGATCCCACCACGGTACTAAACGGCGTGTTGCAACGCGACATTCGCCTGAAGGTGGAAACGCCGGCGACGAAAGAGAAAGACGCCGAGGTCCGGGAGATCACCTTGCGTCCCATTAGCTTTTCCGATGCTCGTCGTCTGCTTTACGAAAAATGGATCGACGACAACCAGCAACAGGTCGAGAAGCTCGGCAAAGGCAAGCTCGGCTACCTGCACATCGCCGCCATGAACAGCACTAGTCTGATTCGCTTTGAGGAAGAGCTGTACTCGGTTGGGGCTGGTAAGGACGGACTGATCATCGACGTTCGGGACAACGGCGGCGGCTTCACTACCGACCATCTGCTCACCATTCTCACCCAGCCGCGCCATGCCGTCACCGTGCCGCGCGGTGGCGGGGAGGGCTATCCGCAAGATCGCAAAGTTTACGCGTCTTGGCACAAACCGATCGCGGTGATCTGCAACCAAAACAGTTTTAGTAATGCTGAGATTTTCGCTCATGCCATTCGTACCCTGAATCGCGGCAAGGTGATCGGGGTGCCAACTGCGGGAGGGGTGATTAGTACTGGAAGCCGCAGTATCATGGACCTCGGTTCCTTGCGCATGCCGTTCCGCGGTTGGTACTCGCTGGATGATGGCGAGGACATGGAACGCAACGGCGCCAAGCCGCATGTCGTTGTCTGGGCACAACCCGGCCAACTCCCATCCGGTCGTGATCGCCAATTGAGCCGAGCGGTTAAAGTGTTGAGCGCCGACGTGAAACGCGACTTGGCCCGGAAAAAAGAGCGGTTGAAAAAGGCGAGTGAACGTTAGCAGGCTGTTAGGTCCTCGCCCCCAGTCCTTACGGGTGAGGCGGCGTGACGTAGATGCGGGATCCGGCGGGTGCCTTCTCCGGGTCCATCATGCGTTGGGACGGTCCCGGCGTGCGCGTGATCTTCGGGTGACTGGGCACGTTGAGCAAGCTCACGGTCATGCCGGTCGCCACCTGAACCTCTCTCAGGACGGAAAATTCGCCGTCGAGGACGATGGGCTCTTTCCCTCCGCCCGCCGCTAACACACGCATATCCCATTGGATTGAAAGGTTCTCAAGAGTCGGCATCGTCGAAAGCGATTTCAAGGCGACCGGGGAGGGATGCCCGGCGGCGGAGATTTGGCGGAGCTTCGGCGCGCGTGCCAGTTGTTCCCAGGCCGCGTCGCTACATGAGTCGAAACAGCCGAGGGAAAGTTGATCGAGGCCGTCGATCAGGTCGGACGGGAGGTTGACGACCGGGGCTCGCCCAGGGAGCAAGAAAGACAAGCCGCTGAAGCTGCCGTCAAATTCAATCAACCGGGTGAGGTCGAGAACGTCTTCACTGTGGTGGTTCACGCGGAGATCCGGCAGGGATGCCGGCAGCCGGAGCCGCGTGTCCGGGCCGGATCGCCCGAGATAGAGCCAGTTGAGGGAGCTCAGGCTCCGAAGATCGACGTCGCTGTTGGCGTCGTAGAGCCAGATTTTTTCGAGGCCGACAAGGCTTGTCCAAGGGACCAACTCGGCTGGAAAATTGCGTAGATTGAGCTCCCGCAACCCGGCCGGATTGGCCAGTGGGGGGAAGGCTTTGATGCCGTTCAAATTGAGTGTTTCTACGCCGTCCAATTGAGCCCAGTCCTCGGCGGGCAGTCTCGCGCTCTCGGCTAGAGTCAAAGACTTCACGGCCGAACTGCCCCCCAGCAGCACGGGGCTCCTCGCATAGACAGATCGCAGCTTGGGACAATCGCGCAGATCGATCGGTGTGGTCCCGGAACACTTAACGCCCGCGTACTCGAGTGCGGGCAAGCCGGAAAGCACGATGCTGGATCTCTCGCCGCGGAGACTGACGGATGCCTTGCGCAGCGCGTTGCAGCCCCGCAGGTCGACCTGTTGTAGGATGTCCGCGCCGAGCTCCACTTCTTCCAGATGAGAGAGGTTCCGCAAAGAGGGGAGAGGCTCTCCGCGCCGCGACATCGAACCCGACCCCCAAAGATCGCCCGAGGTGATCCGCACCAGCTTTTCGAGGGGCTCCGCCGCAGAATCGGAAACCCAGTCCGAAACCGTCCGCTTGAGTTCCAGTTTGAGGCCGGGTGATTGCTTGAGTTGGTTTGCGCGCATCGCCGGTCGCCCGACGAACATGAAGATGAGGAGAGATAAGAGCAGGAGCAGGAGGGCTGTGAGACCTAGGCCTTTCATGACGCCCCGAACATGGCGCTTCCTATGGCAAGAGCAATGCCAAAGAGGGCTCGCCTTTCATTGCTGCATGGCAATGAACTTACTCAGGAACGGGTGCCGGAACGGGAATGGGTGGCGGCGTTGGCGGTGGAACGCTGTCGATCTTTTCCGACAGTTGCTCCACCTGCGCCATCAGTTTATCGACCGACGTTTTTATACCGGGGAGCGACTCGGTTGACAGGCCGTTGATCTTGGACTGATTGGTTTCGATGCGTTCGGTCAGGCCTTTGAGATCGGTTTGCAACTGACTTAGATCGGTCCGTAGTTGTTTGGCGATGGCGGAGTCGCCCGTTCCGCCGAACAGGGCGGAGGGATTGCCAACGCCCGGCGGCGGGCCGCCTTCTGCCGGCGGTTCGCGAAGGAAGGTATAGCCGAGAATGGCGACGGCGAGCACGCCGAGAACCAAAAAGACGGGCATGCTTTTCTTGTCGAGCGGCGGACCCGCGTCGGTGGTGCCGTCTTTGCGCTCTTTTATCCACACCAGCCAGACGGTGAGTTCGTAAAGCAGAAACAATGGCACGGTGAGAATGACTTGAGTGACCACGTCGGGCGGGGTGAGGAACATGGCCATTACCAAAATTCCGACCAGCACGTGTTTGCGTTTTTCGCGCAGTTGCACCGAATTCACGACGCCAAGGAAGCCGAGAATGAACACCAGCATCGGCAGTTCGAACGACAGGCCGAAAGCGAGGATCGTCTTCAGAGCGGTCTTGAAGTAATCGAGAATCAGGATGCTGTGGGTGTCGTACCCCATCCACTCGCCGACCCTGAGATTGATCTTGAGGAAGAAGGGCAGGGATACGCCGAAGCCGAGCGCGGCGCCGAAGAAGAACAGGATGCCGCCGAAGAACGAACCGATGCGCACGGCCTTCTTCTCGTGTCCGTGCAGGCCGGGAAAAATAAATCTGCCAATGTAGTAGAGGATGAACGGGGTCGCCAGCATCATGCCGCCCCAGAATCCGATCATGAGAAAGACCTTCAGCATGCCGATGGTCTCGAGGTTGATCAGGAAGGTGGAGGGGTCGAGTCCGGCGCGGGTGACCGGCCAGTTGAGCAGTTTGGTGGCGGCTGGCGTGAGCGGCAACATGATCATCATGCCGATGACGATGGCGGCCATGCTGCGCACAAGGGTGCCACGGAGTTCCTCTAGGTGTTGAAGAAAGGTCATGGTGCCTTTCTCGTCGAGGTCCTCGTCTTCTGTTTCGTTGTTTGGGGGAGCGCTGGTAGCCATACTCGATGCGGTGGATGTGCGTTACAGAGAAATGGACGACCGCTCAAGCGGTGGCGTCGCGGGATTCCTCGGCGGTCTCATCCGCTTCCGGCGAATCCAACTCGGCCGAATGGTCTGCCAGAGCATCCTGTTCGGAAGAAGGGGTCGGGAAGGTTCGGCGAACCGGGGTCTCAAGACCCGGCGGGATTTCAAAGGGCACAGTACCCTCAATGCTGTTGTTTAAATTCGGGACGCTCGACTTGGCAGAGTCAGCGGTGCCGGCGCCGGGTTTGGCGCCATTGGCTTCGCTGGTGCCATGGGCTTCGCTGTTGCCATTGACCAATGATTCCGCCGCAGCATCCAGTTCGCGCCGGGCTCGGTCTTCGGGGCAATCGTAATCGGAGTGATCGTCTTCCCACACGTCGTGGGTTGCGTGATCATCGTCCATATCTGCATGATCGGGGTGACTATTGTAGTCCTCGTCGTGCATGTCAGCATGGTAGGGATCATCTTCGAACGAATACTCCGCATCGTGATCCATCTCTTCGGTCACATCGTCGTTGTTTTCTAACGCCTTGGCTTCTTTTTCGATCGTCTTCTCGATATCGCGAACCTCGGCTTTGATCTGCTGTTCGACATCCATGACCTGCGACTTGAACTCACGGGAGGCCGTACGGAGTTGAGTCATGATGTTGCCGAAGGTGCGAAATACCTCCGGAAGTTTGCGGGGGCCGAAGGCTACGAGGATCACAACGAAGATGAGAATCATCTCCATATAGCTGAAACCTGAACCGATGAATGCGAAAAAGACGTTCATGTGCGTAATTAGTTACGAACCAAGTGGTACGAAACCTTCGACATATCAACACCAATTAGACTTGAAATGGCGTTGGGGGCGTTTACCTATCGAACAACTATTATCTAGTGATCAGTATGAACTTAACTTTAGCAGACCTTTTTCTCGGCTTTGTAAATCTCGGGCCGATGCAAATCGTCCTCATTCTCGTGGTTGTCGTGCTCCTATTCGGTGCCAAACGGCTTCCCGAACTGTTCGGATCGCTCGGCAAAAGCGTCTCCGCGTTCAAGCAGGGAAAAGAAGAGGGAATGCGCGAACTCGAAGCAATGAAAACCGACGCCGAGTCGGTCGGAGAGTCAGTCGCCGAAGACGTGAAGACCGAAGTCAATTCCGAGAACTAGGCTCGGCCCCTTCAATTTCCATGTGGCGGTTCCGTTCGGGACCGCTTTTTTTGTGGGGCCTTCGGCCGGAAGATGGAAGATTGAAGGCGCAAGATCAGGGGCAGGGCGGCGCCGAGTTCGAAGAAGGGTTGCTCCTTAGAAATCCCTTGCGGATAGTCGCCCGGGCGGGGCCGGCCTCCCACTTTAATCTTCGAGCGATATCACAGTGCTTGGGATCGTTTGTATTCTCTCGGTCTTAAGCGCCAACGGCTCGGGAGGCCCCTCGCCCTCCAAATGAGGCCCGAAGGGCCAGAACTTGATTCACCTCCCAAAGGCCCCGCTAATTTCTGATCACTCCCAAAGGCCGAAGGCCGCCTCCCACTGATAACTGACCACAGATCACTGATTACTCCAAAGGCCGCAGGCCGCCGCTACTGAACATACCGCGCCACCCGAAACCCGATGTAGGGCTGGGCTTTTTGGTCATAGCCGCGGTACGCCAGACGCAAAGTGGTGATCGAGGCGTCGCGCCAACTCGAACCGCGCCAAACGCGCAGTGGGCCATGGTTCGGACCAAGTGGGTTGGTCAGGGCCTTGCTGCCGATGTAGATCTTGTAGCCGTCATTGCACCACTCGGACACATTGCCGCCCATGTCGTGCAGACCGAGCGGGTTGGCCGGGTAGCTGCCGACGTCGCCGGTGGCTTGGTAGCCGTCGCTGTGGCTCGGTAGGAAGTCGGAAATGATCGCGGAGGACTCGGTGCCGGCAAAGTTGGCCGAGTTCGGCTTGGGCGGCATGGCGTTGCCCCAAGGAAAGCGTAGCGGTGCTTGGCCGGGTGCGGAGTAGCGAGCGCAGAACTCCCACTCGGCTTCACTCGGGAGGCGGTAGCCGGTGTTCATCGGTTCGACTGCGGTGTATTCGACGCCGAGTTTGTTGTAGGCTTTCGGCAGCCGGTCTTTTTCGCTCAGCCAGTTGCAGTAGGCGGCGGCTTGGGCCCACGACAGGTTCACTGCGGGCTGCAGATCGCCGTCCAGTTTCGCGCCGGACCAACTGCCGGGGGCATAGCCGGCATTGAAGGCTTTGTATTGGGCGACGGTCACTTCGGTTGCGCCCATGTAGAACGGACGCGAGAGGATGACTTCGCGTTGCGATTCGTTGGAGCGACGTCCTTGTTCGCTGCGCGCCGAACCCATGCGGAACGGACCCGCCTGCACTTTGCGGAACATGTAATCGCCTTCGCTGCGGTACGCGTTGCCGCGATTTGTCGCGCCCGGGTTGGTGGCGCCACCGGGATTTCCGCCCGGCGCGCCGCTGGTGCCGCCGACCGCGGGATTGCCACCGGGGATGCCGCTGCCGAGTCGGCGTAGCTTGACGTTCACGACTTGTTCGAAGCCGGGGGTCGGGGTGACGGTGCGTTTGTAGGATTCGTAGCCGGCGAGTTTGATTTCCAACTCCTGCGGCACCGCCGCGAGGTAGACCGGGCGGTTGGCGTAGCCTTTGAGGGTGCCGTTGATGTACAGCTGCGCCGAAGCGGGTTCGACCTGCATTTTCACGATGCCGCGCTGCTCGGCCATGTTGATGACAATCACTTCTTCTTCGGTCGGGCCGAGTCGGAACTCGCGCGTCTGCGTGCCGTAGCCGAGTTGCACCACGGTCACGCGGTGGGTGACAAAGGGATCCACTTCGAACTCGGTCGGGGTCTCCCCTTTGTATTGCGGTTCGCCGCGCCCCTCCACTTTGGACAAGGTGACTTTAGCGCCCGCTGGCGTACTTGCCACGCGCACCTTGGCGGGCATTGGCGTCATGCGTACGGTCGGCAAGGTGAACGGCGTGTTGGCGGTGACCATGATGTTGGTTTTCACCGGGATGTAGAGGTCTTTGCGCAGGATGATCTCGTGCGGTCCCTCGAACAGTTCGACGGTGACCGGCGTGCCGCCGACCGATTTTCCGTCGACGGTGACGGTCGCACCTGGCGGGCTGTCAACGGTGATGTCGGACCAGCGCGGAGTGAGCGGAAAGGTCACGGTTTGTTCTTTGCCGTAGCCCTCCACCTTGATGCTGGTGGTTTCGGGCAGGTAGCGTTCGGGGTCGACCGAAATGTCGTAGCTGGCGATCTCGAGTTCGTGGTCGCGCAGTTCGGTGGTGCCGACCACATTGGTCCCGAACGCGCTCGGGCTCAGGCCGTCCGCACCGGGGGCCTGCATCGACATGGTCACCGGACTCGTCGTCGCGGGTTCGGTCTGAATGTGCACGATGCCCGGGAGCGGTTTCATTTCGAACGAGAATTCTTGTTCGAGATTGTCGCCGACCTGAAACGTGGTGTCGAGCGGGTGATAGCCTTCTTTGGTGCCGGTGGCGCGGTAGGTTCCTTTGCGCATCAGGCGGCGTTCGCCGATGTTGATCTCGGGCAGCCAGCCGCCCGTCACTTTAAGATCCTCGATCGCCGGAGTCGCGGCGACGCCGACCCGTTTGGACGTCATGTAAAACCAACCCGCAACCGCGGCGAGTAGTAGCGAGAGTAAAAAGAGCAGCAGCAAGGCGCTGCCGAAGCAGCCGAGGCCACGGCGTTTGCGCGGGGTTTTGCGCACCTTCTGCACGTTCGCGGCGACCGTCTTGCGTCCGCGTCCAGAAAGAAGGCGGGGGATGTTGTTCTCGTCGAACGCGACATCGATCCGCGATTGGCCGCCGATGACCAGATAGTCGCCGTCACGCAGTGCCGTAGGCGTCAGCAGTTCCCGCAGGTCCCAGGTGGGTTCGGGGACGGGTGGGGGAGGTGCGTCTGGATCGGCGTCGGGATCGGGAGGAGGTGGCAGCGATTTTTTGCAACGCGCGTAGGTGACCTCGACCGTGCCGCTGGGTTCAAAGTTCAGTTCGCCTTCGGCGCTGCGGGTGAGGTGCCCGACGATGATCGGATCGCCATTGCGATGAATTTTCAGTTTCGCATGCGGACCCGTGCCGATGGACAACGGCAAGTCCTCCGGATCGATTTCGTTCGGGTTGTCGTCGAAAGTATAAGTGAAGCGGCGCATTTGGAGTTATCAGTTGTCAGTGATCAGTGGGAGCCGCCTGCGGCCGTTGGGAGTAATCAGTTATAAGTGATCAGTAATCAGTGGAGGGCGGCCTGCGGCCGTTGGGAGTAATCAGTTATGAGTGATCAGTAATCAGTGGAGGGCGGCCTGCGGCCTTTTCGGGTTGCAGCGTTAGTGGACGGCTGGGTCTTTTCTGTCAAATTATGTGGCTGGTAGCTTGAAGGTGCAGAACCCGGCGCTCCGCGCCGCGAGAACTGATCACTGAGTACTGATTACTGATAACTACCGTATCGACTGCGTGCAACGAACATCGACTCGTGGGGCTGGCGCACCGTTTTTCACTTCGAACACGACCCGGACATCGCGGTACCCTTCGCGCTTGCCCATCGCGGTGTACGAACCGGGTCGGGCGTTGAAAGTTTTGCTGCGGATCGCGCCGAAGCGGCCGACGCGGTAGACGTCGACCGAGGTGAAGCCGTCGGAGGTGATGGTCACGGGGATTTGCGCGTTGGCGCCGGCGACCATGCCGCGCAGGCGGTTGATTTTGGCGCCGAGCTGCGGACCCGGACTAGGAAAGGCGGCGGCTTTATTGGCGAGTTCGGTGGCGTTGGCGAGACCGTTGCGATTGTTGATGCGGGTGAGTTCGAGCAGGTAGCGATCGACATCCTGCCAGAGCGCGAGTGCGTCGGAGGCGCGCTTGGCGCCGTCGCGGGCGAACGCAACTTGAGGTTTCAGGGCGAGCGCTTGGTTGTACAAGTCGATCGCCGTATCGAAGTCTTCGGACGCGAGCGCCTCGTCGGCTTTGCGCCGAACTTCACCGAGTTTGTTGGCCATGATGCCTTGTTCGATCATCTCCAGCGTGTCGGCGATCTGTGGGTTGGCCGGGTCGAACGCGCGCGCCGATTCGATGATCGTTTTCGCGCCGTCGTAGTCGCCTTTCTCGAACGCGGAAATGCCTTCGGCCATCGCGACGTTAAATTTGTTTTCCACCACCATTTTTTCCACTCGGGCGAGCGCTTCGACGGCTGGGGTGAACTCGGGGTCGAGGGTTTTTGCGATCGTGTAATCCGCTTGCGCGTAAGCGATCCTACCGGTCGCCTCTTTTTCTTCACCGGACGCGAGCAGGCCGTAGACGCGTTCAATGGTCTTCGCCCGTTCGGCGCCTTTTTGCGCGGCGGGGTCATCGGGATTGATCGCGACGGCCGCATTGAATGCTTCTTGCGCCGCTTCGCCTTTGCCGGCGTCGAGCGCCGCCTGACCGCGTTGCATAAAGGTGGTGAACTCGGCTTGCTTCAACCGTTCAACGTCCTCGAACTGGCGCAGGGCATCTCCGTACGCCTGGCTGGCAGCTTTGTAGCGACTATCTTGCCAAGCCGTGTCGCCGATCTTCACCGTGGCGAGCGCGTTCGAGTACGCTTGTCCGCCCCATTCCTGCGCTTGCATGGTTTCCAGTGCGCGCTGTTTCTTCATCATTTGCCCGAGCACTTTCTCCATCGCCTTTTTGTAGGTCTCGCGCAGCGCCGGATCTTCCGGTTCGGGCGGTGGCGGTGCTGGCGGTTCGGCTGCGGCTGGAGGCGAGGCTGCGGGCGTTGTAGGGGTGGTGGTGGCAGTTGGAGTGGTGGCAGAAGTTGAAGTCGTGGCGGCAACGGTGCTCGGGGCGGGGACCGTGGTTGGGACTGTAGGGACTGCTGGGACTGCTGGGACTGTTGGGATTGGCGCAGCTCCGGGAGTCGACGGAACTGGCTGGCTTGTGGATGAGCCGACCGATCCGACAGGTTCGACGATTGGAGCGGGGGCAGGTTCCGGGTTGGCCACCACGTCCGGATTGACGGTCGTTTCGGGGCTGTTCCGTTCGACCAAGGGCACGCCACCATTCTTCTGGCTGTTCAGATGAAGCAGAGCGATCACGCCGAATCCTAGCAGGGCGAGAAAGAACAGGAGGACCGCAAGCCACTTCAGGGCATTGCCGGGACCCGACCTGCGTTTGGGCAGATCACGGAAGACGGTGGATGGTTCGCGTTGCTCGGACATGGTTGTACTTCGTTTCGTCGTTCACAAAGGGGGACTTCTTCAAGGCTAAATGTGGCTTTTGCAAGATTCACGAACACTGGAAACCGGTTGGAATTGGCGACGGAGGTCAAAAGTCCGCAAAATCCTCGAAGATTCGCGCGTTCCATTCCTTTTACAGCCTGCCTCCTTGGGAAGAAGGCGGTCTCTTTGGAAAGAGGCGCTACCTACCCAAGTCAACTCAAGGCATCAACACGGCGCGGTAAAACCCGCACGTCACGTTGAGCCCAGGCTGGTGACCCAAACTCAAGCTGGTCGCGCCGGCTTGCAGGGTGCCGACCGGCTGCCAGTTCGGCGTGGTCAGAGAGTCGCACCAGTCGAGACGGTAAGCCACGGTCGGGGTGGTTTGCCAATCGAGCATCAGCATGCCGGTGGCCGGGTCGAACTGGATGCCGGTCAGCACGGGCATCGTGGCGACGGTGATCGAGACCGGCTGGCTCGCGGAGAGTGGTGGTGTGCCGTCGTCTTCTACGTTGACCGTGACCTGGACCGAACCGGTGCTGTTCGCGTCCGGGGTGTAGCTGAGCAGGCCGCTGAGCGGGGCGACGTTCATGCCGCTGGGCGCGCCAGCGGCGAGCGAATAGGTGAGCGTTTGGGCGGGCAGATCCGGGTCGCTGGCGGCGAGTTGAACCACGAGACTGGAACCTGCGACGACCATTTGGTTGGCCACGGGTTGCAACACTGGCGCTTGGTTTTGTTCGGTGATGAGTTGCAGTTTGCCGGTCGCGTCGAACGGGTCGGACCACTTTTCATTGGTGTAGACATCGTTGCCGCTCAAGGTGCCGAGGAAGGCGACAATGTCGGCGACTTCGGTGGCGTTGAGTCCGAGGTTTTGCGGGGTGCCGCGGTTTTGTAACCGTCTGTCGAGATTGGGCACGACGGCGGGGATGGCGTTATAGTGTTGCACGACTTGGGTGAGCGTGGAGAACGCGCCGTTGTGCATGAACGGCCCGTTGATTTGTCCGCTGGGGTTGAGCAAATCGCGCAAGGTGGGCGAACGGGTGTTGGTAAAGTCATCGATGCCGTCGAGTCCGGCGACCACGCCGTTGTTGCGCGAGTTGTTATCGATATCGAACTCGGGCGATTGGTGGCAGGCCACGCAGCCCGCGCCGCCACGTCCCGGCGGTGTTTCGAACAAGTTTTTGCCGCGGTTCTCGGCGGCGGTGAAGTTGGTGAAGTTGCCGTTGTTTTGTCCGGCGGCCAAGCGGCCGGTATCGTATTTGGAGTCGAACGATTGAATGCTGCGGACGAATTGCGCGAGGGCGCGTTGCAGGCGGTTCTCGGTGACGCTGGCATCGCCGAACGCGAGGGTGAACAGCGTTTGATATTCTGGAATGGCCGACACTTTGGCGAGCAGGACGGCAAAGCTTGGATCGCCGTTGGTGCCGCTGAAGCCCATTTCGATATGGTCTTGAATCGGTTCGGTCGATTGGTCTTCCAAGGTCGCTGCGCGTTCGTCCCAGAAGAACCGGCTCTCCTCGGCAAAGCGGGAATTGATCAAGCGCATGGAATGCCGGCCGGTGGTGCCGTTCACGCCGGTGCTGGCAATCGGCAGGTCGCTGAAGCCGTGGGCTTGTTGGTGGCAACTGGAGCAGGAGATCGTGTCGGTGCGCGACAAGCGCTTATCATAAAACAGAACGCGGCCGAGGGTGGCGCCCTCGTCGGTGATCGCATTGTCGGCCGGGGTGTTGTCCTTGGTGATGTATCCCGGGACGGGCTGGTTGGCGTAGTTTTCCAAGGCGTTGAGGTTTAGGACCCCGTTTTGCGCGAGCAGATAGGATGAGGAGGACCAGATAATGGCGCAGAGGAAGAGTTGAATCGCACGTTGGACCTTGGTGAAATGTGGCTGTGTCATGATGTCGCTTTGGGGCTGACTCGTTCTTCTGAAGTGTCTTAGGCAGAGCATATTACGGATAGGTGAGGTGTTCGCCAACGTATTGCGTTCGAGTCGAGTGATACTTAGTCCAACTACGACGATTTTGCTATTTAGTTCAATTGAAACGAGTTTCCCGCTGTCGTTTGCCCAGCTCTCCTTGGTTTTTCTCCTAAAGCGCGTGAACGGCTTGCCTTTCGATATGTCTGACCTGCATAGACCTTTCATGAGTTTCCCGAGCCAACCGCCGTCAAGCGGACCCGGACCACAGCCTTCAGGCCCGCCGCCTCTATCGAGCCGTCCGCCATCACCGCCACCAATTCGTTGGTGGCCGGTGAACGTCTTGCTCGGGATGTTTGTCGTGGCGATGGCTTGGCGTTTCCTTCGTGAGGCGCCGCAGCGGCAGACCCTGATCTTGTTCAGCGTGCAGGCCTGCCTGTTGCTCGCGCTCGGATTGACGATCTGGTTTTTTGTCTTCTCTCGGATTGGCCGGGCGGTCAAAGTGGTCGGTTTTCTGCTCGCTGGTATTCCTCTTCTCATCGCGTTCATGCTGTTCGAACACACCGGCTTCTCCGGCGACATGATGCCCCAGTTTAAAGTTCGGGGAGCCGCATTGGACGTGGTTCACGGTGACAACGTGCCCAGCGGTATGCGCGGGGAGTTTCCGCAGTTCCGTGGTCCCGCGCGGGACGGCGTCTTGCCGCCCTTGTCCATCTTGGAAGATTGGCAGGCCAATCCGCCCTTGCTGGTTTGGCGGCGTCCGGTGGGCGCGGGGTTTTCCTCGTTCGTGGTGTCCGGCAAGCACGCCATCACCATGGAACAATCCGGCAAGGAAGAGGCGCTCGTCAGTTATGAGACCGCCACCGGCGATCAACGCTGGGAGACCACGTGGCCGGGTCGCTTCGAACAAGTGCCGGCCGGGCTCGGACCGCGTTCGACGCCGAGCATCGCTGGTGACGCGGTCATTGCGATTGGGGCCGAGGGCCATGTGGTTTGTGTGGATTTGGATGACGGCACCTTGCGTTGGTCGGCGGAGCTCTCCGATATCGGGAAAGGTTCGCGGCGCTGGGGATACGCCGCCTCGCCGCTTGTTCTTGAAGGCGCGCCGGACGATCCGGCGGACGACTTGGTGGTTTGCGTCGCGGGCGGGGAAGGACCGAACGGGCAGGGGGGCTTGCTGGTCGCTTACCAACTTGAGAGCGGTGAGGTGGCTTGGACCGCTGGCTCGTCATCCCACCATTATAGCTCGCCGATCACTGCCGAACTCGCGGGAACGCCTCAGATCGTTTTATTTGCCCGCAATCGCGTCCTCGGCATGGGGCTCGATTCGGGAACGACCTTGTGGGAGGCACCTTGGCCGGAAAATAGCCAATGTATTGCCCAGCCCTTGATCCTGCCGGGGGACCGCGTGATGATCAGCTCGGGCTACGGCGTGGGGGCGAGCGTGTTTAAGGTATCACGTGCCTCCGAGGGCACGTCAGAAGGTCTCGGCGGATTGGTCGTGACCGAGCAGTGGGCCAACAACAAACTCAAAGCGAAGTTCTCGAGCATGGTGTTTCATCAAGGACTCGTCTACGGGTTGGACGACGGAATTCTTGTCTGCATCGAACCCCAGTCCGGCGAGCGCTTGTGGAAAAACGGCCGTTACGGACATGGCCATCTCCTCTGTTGTGGCGACCAGTTGATCGTGCAGGCCGAGTCCGGTGATGTGGTTTTAGTCGGGCTACCTACGGGTACCGAACTCGCTCGCCTCAAGGCGCTCAACCGCCGTACCTGGAACCCTGCCGCACTGGCTGGCAACCAACTTTTTGTGCGCAATGACGAGCAAGCCGCCTGCTATCTCCTGCCTCTGAAATAGCCTCGGCAACGAGTACTCAGGGCAACATCCCCCGAAAAATACACACTTCGGGTGTCGTACCGTAATTCGCAAAGAGCCATTGACATGAGCGAGGTCTCACCTTACCCGTCCGTTCCTCAAACGCCCAACCAATCGAATCTAGCGGGCGACATTGGAAGCTCACAAACCATTTAGGACACCCCATGGGAAAGAAACTCGTTATCGTCGAATCGCCGGCAAAGGCCAAAACGATCAACAAGTACCTCGGAAAAGACTACATCGTGAAATCGAGTGTAGGCCACATCCGAGACCTCCCCACGGGTAAACAGGAGGCGCTGCTCACCCCCAAAGAACGCGCCGCCCGGACCAAAAAAGAGAAGACACTGCCCGACGACGAACGGGCGCGACTCAAACGCGAACGCGCCGCCCGAGCCCTCGTTCGTAAGATGGGCGTCGACCCGGACAACAATTGGGCCGCCACCTACCAGGTTCTCGACAGCAAGAAGAAGGTGGTCAAAGAACTGCGCGAAGCCGCCGCCAAGTCCGACGAAATTTTTCTCGCAACCGACCTCGACCGTGAAGGCGAAGCCATCGCTTGGCACCTGCGCGAAACCATCGGCGGCGACGAGTCGATCTACAAACGCGTGATCTTCAACGAGATCACCAAGAAGGCGATTCAAGAGGCGTTCGAGAAACCGACCGAACTCGACATGAACCGGGTAAACGCCCAGCAGGCGCGACGTTTTCTCGACCGCGTTGTCGGCTTCAACCTCTCCCCACTATTATGGAAGAAAGTGGCGCGCAGCCTCAGTGCTGGCCGCGTTCAGTCCGTGGCGGTCGAATTGATCGTCCAGCGCGAACGTGAAATCCGCGCCTTCGTCGCTGAAGAGTACTGGCGCATGCACGCCACCATGAACGGCGCCGGTCAGGATTTTCACGGCGAAGTGAAGAAGATGGACGGCAAGGAATACCGCCCGGGCAGCCAGGCCGAGTCCGACGCGGCGCTGGCGATCTTGCAGGCCAACGAGTTCAAGATCGTCAAACGCGAAGACAAGCCGACGCGGTCCAAACCGCGCGCCCCGTTCATCACCTCGACCCTGCAACAAGCCGCCAGTACTAGTCTCGGTTTCGGCGTGAAGAAAACCATGATGCTCGCCCAGCGTTTATACGAGGCAGGCCACATTACCTACATGCGTACCGACTCGACCAATCTCAGCGGCGAGGCGGTCACCGCCGCCCGCGACATGATCGAGAAGGATTACGGCAAAGAATACCTGCTCGAGTATCCACGAACCTACTCCAGCAAAGAAAGTGCTCAAGAGGCCCACGAAGCCATTCGACCGTCTAGCGCCAATGCAAACCCGAGCAGTTTGGACGGGCTCGAACGCGATCAGCAACGACTTTACGATCTCATCTGGCGCCGCTTCATCGCCTGCCAAATGCCGGATGCGGAATACCTGAGTTCGGGCGTAACGATCGCCGTCGACAAGTACGAGATCAGCGCCCGTGGCCGGGTGATGAAGTTCGACGGCTGGCTCAAAGTGATCCCGCCGACTGCCAGAAAAGAAGGCGATCAGGTTTTGCCGGACGTCAAAGAAGGCGACGTGGTCAAACGCGTGCTGCTCGAACCCGCGCAACATTTCACCAAGCCGACCGCTCGTTACTCTGAAGCCGCGTTGGTAAAAGACTTGGAGAGCAAAGGCATCGGACGCCCGTCCACCTACGCCGAAACGATTTCCAAGATCCAAGACCGCGGCTACGTCTCGCTGCGCAACCGCCGCTTCTACGCGGAGAAAATCGGCGAGATCGTCACCGACCGTCTCTCTGCCTGCTTCCCGCGCTTGATGGACTACCAGTTCACTAGTTCGTTGGAGGATCAGCTCGACCAGATCGCCCAAGGACAAGCCTCTTGGCTGGCGGTGCTCGATGAGTACTATGCCGATTTCAAGACCAAGCTGGAGAAGGCCGAAGGCCTGAACGGTAGCGACGGTATGACGCCGAACGATCCGGTCGAGGTCGACATCGATTGCCCCAAGTGCGGACGCAAAATGGCGGTGCGCACTGGCGCGACCGGCATGTTCCTCAGTTGCACCGGCTATGCCTTGCCGAAAGCCGAGCAGTGCAAGCAAACGCTGCCGCTCACCGATGGCTGCGAGGCGCGCAACGCCGAGTCCGAAGAAGAGGAAGCCGCCGCGCAACGCGCCAAGCGTCGCTGTCCGAAATGCGAGTCCGCGATGGACGAGCACCTCGTCGACGAGAAACGTAAACTCTGGGTCTGCGGCCACATTCCCGACTGCGATTACTCCACGATCGAGAACGGTACCTTCATCATCAAAGGCTACGAAGGACCCCTCATCGAATGCGATAAGTGCAGTGCCGACATGCAACTCAAGAACGGTCGCTTCGGAAAATATTTTGGCTGCACCGGCGAAGTCGAAGGCGAACCTTGCAAGAACACCCGCAAGCTCTTGCGCAGTGGCGAAGCCGCTCCGCCCAAAGCCGACCCGGTGCCGATGCCCGAGCTCGCCTGCCAAAAAGTCGAAGACTACTATCTGCTGCGCGACGGCGCCGCCGGCATCTTCCTCGCCGCCAGCAAATATCCGAAACACCGCGAAACCCGCGCCCCGAAGATCGTCGAGATCCTGCCACACAAAGACGAACTCGATCCCAAATTTCTCTATCTCTGCGACGCCCCGCCCAAAGATCCCGAAGGCAACCTTTCGGTCGTGCGCTGGCGGCGCAAGCTCAAGAAACAATACGTGATGAGCGAGAACGCCGAAGGCAAAGCCACCGGTTGGGAAGCCAACTACGAAGATGGCAAGTGGAAGCAGCAGTACACCAAGGGTCCCAAGAAGGGGCCGGTAAAGTAGCGTATAGTCAGTAGTCAGTAGCGAGGGCGGGTCGGCAGGCCAGGCTCAGCAGGAAGCGGCCACCGCTGGGGCTTGCCCACGTGGAGTCATGATCAAGATGATGGTGGTCGTGGCGTTCGAGTTGCGGGGTAGGGTGGAGTATTCCGACTAAAACGAAGTAAGCGCGACGACTATCGGCAGCGTGAGGTAACGTGGAATTCATTCCGCGTTCGTCGTGCTGGAATTCATTCCGGCGTCAACAAGGCCGCCGAAGATTAGGGCAGTCAATAGCTCATTGTTCGGAACGATCACTCCAACAAGCCCAACATCTCCGTGGCCTTCGCCGCCTTTTTCGATTCGTCGACCGCGTCAAAATCATAAATCAAATTGCGCATCATCCGCGTCAGCGTGTCGCGGTGCGGACTCGGAACGAGGTGGCGTTCGGGATCGACCAAGCGAGTTCTCCGAAGTTCGTCGACCGTCTCGATTTTTCCGTCTTCGAACGGGTTGATGATGATCGCTTCTTTCGGGCCGATAATCTTCACCATGTACCGCGTGGGAACTTGGATGCCATGCACCGGGAGGTCGAGTCGTTCGGAGACCGAGACGACTACGTGCGATAACAAAATCGGCAGGCCACGTTTCGTTTCGAGCACCCGATGGATGGCACTGTTGTCGGGATGATCGTAGGTCTCGGGCGGGGCACCGGTGAAGCCTTCCTGTTCGAACAACACGGTACGCAGCGCGGCGACAATGGAGGCGGCGGGAACCGTGTCGGGTTTGGTTTTTCCTGGCGCTCCTGCGCGTCCGAGATCGAACCCGCGCCGGAGAAATTCGGCGCGCAGCAAGTCCGCCAGCCGGTCGAACTCGCGCTCGTTCGGGACCGGTTCAAGTTCGGACTCGACGAGGCGGGCGATCAGCCACATGCCGCGTTCGAGGTCGATGGCCGCGTCGTTCTTCTCCTTGCCGAGCGCCTCAAACCCGCGCCGGATTTCCGCTGCAAAAATGCCCTGGCGAATCGAACGCGCGCGAATCCGGATTTCCGGCGCCGGACTCTGTTCGGCTGTTCTGACTTCCGGCAAGGCGCGCCGCCCAAGTTTGCGCAGCGCACCGTCGGCTGCTTCTCGTTCGCCAAAGGTGCTCGCGCCGAGTTGCTGGATGAGGGCCGTGATGTTGGTGGCCGTCGTCGTGGAATTGGTGGCCGCGTTCGAGGTGCCAGGCAGGAGACCAAGAAACAGCAATCCCAGTGTCACCATCAAGGTCGGCGCACTCCGAGCGCGGGCAGCGATGGGGTCAGGGCTATCAGGGATTCGCTTCGGCAGCTTCACCTCTGTAGTCTAGATCGAACTACACCAGATTCACGACAACAACATTCGAGAAGACCCGCTTCGAACAAAGCTGTGTCTACGGTGGACAAATCCGATTTTCTTCCGTTGGAGGCGTGGCGTGACCATCCGCCCTTGGATCAACTTCGCCCTTTTCAGTTTGCCCGTGCTCGCCCTCGGCGCGGTCGTTGCGTTTCTATTTGTCCGCTCCACCGACTTGGATTCCTCGACTGAGACCATGATGGCGGGCGACCGGCGCGGGCAGGAGATGCTCGAGGTGGTCGGCGAACTTCTGTCCGAAGACGTACTCGCGGGCATCCTCGTCGAACGCGACGATTGGTCCAATCCCGACGGCGCCCATCTTTCCAACGCCATCGTGCTCGAACTCGAACGCGTCCCCGGATGCGTCGAAGTTCGCAGTCTGACCACCACCACCTATCCCGGACTCGAAAACAAAAAACCAATTCTCAAGCAGCTCCTGCCGCTGGAAGTCGACCACCCGTCGCAGTGGGCGGAACGCCGTGCCTTCCTCACCTCGCACCCGCTGTCGAAAAATTTCATTCTCTCCGAGGACGGCAAGCTCGCGCTGTTCATCGGCGTTTACCAACGGCCAATGAAGACCCACGCGCAGCGCGAGGCCTTTCGCCAAGAAATTCAACGCGCCATCGAACCCTTCCGGCCGGTCGCGGGGGATCCCAATGACCCCGCCGACCCAGACATCCCCGGACTACAAATCGACATCATCGGGCTCGAACTCGCCCAAGCCGAAATCGTCGGTCAGTTCCTCAGCGATGGCAAACGCTACGGAATTGGATTTCTTCTGCTCGCGAGTTTGTTCGTGCTGGTGGTCTTCCGCAATCCGTTCATCTGGCTGCTCCTCCTCGGCTATCTCGTGTTCGGACTCGGCGTGCTCGCGGCCGTGTTCTGGCTCAATGGCCATCTGCCCAACCTGTACACCGCGATTTTGCTCCCGCTCGTCATGGGGCTCCAACTCACCTTTCTCACGCATCTATTCTCGGCGTGGCAGTCCCGCCTGAAACGTGGTCTCGCACCGAACGCGGCGCTCGACCAAGCCCTGCGCGAAGTGCTCGCCCCCTCTCTGGTCGCCGCCATCACCACGGTGATCGGACTGGTCTCGCTGATGCTGAGCCCGGTCGAGATCGTGCGTTCCATCGGTTTGTTTGGTGCGCAGGCGGTCGCTTTGATGTTCATCGGCACCTTCCTGCCGGCACTGGTAATGCGCGCCTGTAATCGTCCGACGAACGTCTTTGAAGCGCCGAACAGTCGCCCAGAAAGCAGCCGTTGGTTCGCTCGCAAAGCACCGGCACTGTTGGTGATCATCGCTGCCTGCGTCGCCTTGCCCGGACTTCGTTCGGTCAAGCCCGATATCCGCGCGCTGGAGTTCATCGATCCCGGCACCGAGACGTGGCGCGCAGCGGATCTGATCAACCGGCGCATGGGTGGTCTATACATGTTCGAACTCTCGCTCGAGTTCGATAAACCCTACGGTGCCCAAGAAGTGCGGATGCTCAAGTTCCAAGAAGCACTCCGGCGCGAGATCGGGGACATCGAAGGGGTGGGGGAGGCCTACGGCTACTCGCAGATTTTCACCCTGCTCAACTACGAACTCAAAAACGGTCGAGCCGACTACAGTACGCTGCCCGGCATGCTGTCGATGTTTCTGGTCAAGACCACGGTCAACACCTTCGCCTTCCCCTATAAATCACGACTGCAAAACGACGACGCCAGCCGCGTTTCGCTATTCGTCCGCAGCGCCGATATGCCGTCCAAGCAATATCTCGGCATCATCGAACGCGTGCTTGAAGCCGCCGAACGACTCAAGCCCGAAGGCGTGACTATTACGCCGCGCAATGGGGTGCAATCCTTCCTCTCCGGACAGCAAGAGATTGTCGACAGTCTCACGCGCACGCTCGGCGTCTCGCTGCTCGCCGTCTTTCTCTGCCTGTGTATTCTGTGGCGTTCGTTGCGCTGCGGACTCGCTGGGCTGCTGGTCGCCTTGCCCGCCTTGATCGTCATGGGCGGACTTATGGGCTACCTCGATGTCTCACTCAACGCCGTCACGGTAATGCTCTGCGCTCTCATTCTCGGGATCGCGGTCGACGACGCCGTGCATGTTATCGACCTGTTTCGAAAACAGCGCCACCGTTTCGAACGCAGCATCGACGCGGCCGGTTGGGCGGTTCGGGAAAAGTTGCAGGCGATGTTTTGCACCACCGCGATCCTCGTCAGCCTGTTCGGCCTCCTGGCCCTGTCGTCGTTCCCGCCCGTGGCTGCGTTCGGATTGTTGGCGGCAATTGCCTTGGTGACGGCATTCCTCTCCGCCTTGTTTTTACTCCCTGCTTTGTTGGCGCTGTTGTATCCGCGTTCGGTGTAATAAGGGAAGTCTCTTGGTAGAATTGCATCCGCAGCCCCAACGGGGTCCCGCCGAGCAAGCTAGCCCGTGGGTAAGCGACGCGGTGAACCCCGAACAAGGTCCGACACAAAGTCGAGACCGTTCCTCGCGAATGTAGTACCGCGCTTCCAGCCGGTATCGTACCAACCGTGCTTCCAGCCGGTTGGGGTTCGCGCAGATGTTTCTCAAATGGAGATTGAATAAGTCAACTTCCCCGAGCCGCAGGGAGTGCAGCCCTGCTCCACGATCAATCGACCCGAGGCTGGCTCATCAAGTGAGCCGGTTCATCGAACGACGAATGTTTCCGCGCGCCTTCTCCTCGTGCGAGTGGCGGAATGCGTCGGTGTGGTAAATCCAGTCCCGCGCTAAAAAACCGGCCAGCAATTCTCGGCGACCGTTTTGAAACGACTCTTGCGGAACCCAAGCGTACTCCTGTCGAATCTGTTGGTCATACAGATCAAAGCGCGCGGGTTCGGCACCCAGAATCGACAAGTCGATATCGCCCATCCATGCCGCTGCGCCCTTGAGATCCGACGCATTATGCCGCGTTGCGAGAATCAAGCCTGTGACTCGTTCGCAAATTATTTCGGGCGCCTTGGACGCCGAAAGAAACGCCTCGGCCATCTCGGCGCTGTCCACTTCGTTCGTCTTCGAACGCGTGTCGTACACCGCATCGTGAAACCAGAACGCGAGTTCGACGAGGTCGGGTTTCGGCACGTTTTCGCGGTGCTCGTCCAACAAACCTAGAAGATGACTGATGTGCGCGACAGTATGGTAGTGCCGGCCGGGCTCCTCGTGGGCCGCCAGCAACATGTCGCAGGTTTCCGGCGACAGCGGAAGGTTGAGACGGTGCATCAGGGCCGCCCAGCGGTCATGATTCATGAGGGATTCGGTTGTTTGGGAAGGCGACATTTCAAGAAACCCTGTAGCTTCTTCGGCGAAAGCACGCAAAATGCTTTTCAAAGCAACGTGGCACCGTACATCATGCCCATGATTTATCGTTGGACTCCGGCTCTTCTGCTCACCTCGTTCGCCCTCATTCTCTCGGGCTGCTCCACCATCAAAAAGACCAAACAGCGTCTGCACACCGAGAATGACATTGTCGGCGAGACCCCGCAGGTCGCCCTCGCGGACCAGCCGGTCTACTCGCTTGAAGGCGGCGCGGCCCCACTCGTCGGTGGCTGGTGGCGGGCGTACAATAACCGCGACCTTTCGCTCTGGGTTCAACGCGTACTCAACAACAACCGCGATGCCGTAGCCGCGCTCAAACGTCTCGATCAAGCCAACGCCTTTCTGCGCCAGCAAGCCTCCGCTCTATTCCCTTCGCTCGATCTGCGCGGCGGCGTCGACGAGGTTTGGCGCGATGGCAATATCAACCGAAACGGCACCGATGAAGAATTCTTCGCCGGCGTGGCGCTGTCCTACGACATCGACATCTGGCAACGCAACAAAGCCACGCGCGACAGCGCTCGCGCTCTCACTGACGCCAGCCGCGAGGACCTCGCCGAGATTGCAATCAGCGTCACCCGCCGCGCCGCCGAACTCTGGTTCACGCTCGAGGAAAATCGCGAAATTCTCAAACTACTGCGCGCGCAAGTCGATATCAACCAAGACCTCTACGAAGTGCTGCGCGAACGTCAGGAAATCGGCCAAGCCGGTCTCGTCGACATCCTGCAACAGGAACAACAGCTCGCCAGCGTGCAAGCCCAGATCCCGAACGTGGTCGCCGCCATCCAGTCCGCCGGCAATCAACTGCGCCTCCTGTCCAACCAAACCCCGAACGCGCTCATTCCCGTCGCCTCCGCCGGTGGCCTCCCCGAACTTCCCCCCGCGCCCGAACTCGGTTCGCCGCTCGACTTGATCGAACACCGTCCCGACTTACGCGCCAGCTGGGCTCGCATTCGCTCCGCCGAACGTGACACCGCCGTCGCCGCCGCCGCTCGCTTGCCGATCTTTTCCGCCGACTTCGGCTACAACTTCGCCGCCCGCGAGATCACGTCCCTCGAAGATAGTCAGAACGCCAATCTCGGTGCCAACATCACGGCGCCCGTGCTCGATGGCGGCCGCCGCCGTGCCACCGAAGACCGACAACGCGCCATCACCGAAGAACGCGTGATCAACTTCGGCACCGACTTTCTTGGCGCGGTCAATGAGGTCGAAAACGCCATACGCAACGAGCAGTTCCAACTCGACTTCATCGAACGCCTCACCAAGCAGGCCGACCTCGCCGGTCGGGTCGCTGAAGAAGCACAAGACCAATACAATAACGGCGTCGGCCCGTTCATCACCGTGTTCAACGCGCGCACCGCGGAACAGTCCAGCCGCCGCCGAGTCGTTCGCGAAAAGGCCAACCTGCTGCGTATCCGCGCCGGCCTGTACGAGGCCCTAGGTGGCGACTGGACCAAGGAACTCGTTCCCGAAGAAGAACATCAGGCGGAACCGCGCAAGTTTCTCGGTGTACCCTACGCGCCCGCACGTTCGTCGGACCATCACTCACCTGGGCATTCCCCAGTTCTCGAACACGGCCATGGCCACCATCACTGAGGAACAATGATAGTAACTCAAAATTGTCCGTGCAGGTGAACGAGGCAGAAGAGGGGGACGTGCCACGTACTTCCTGTGTGACCACGTGCACCTTTGAAATTCTGTACCTTCGACTCTGTTGTCTTTTGAATTCCTGCGGCGGCCTGGCACCGTTTTGAAATTTGAAATGTTAGATCTGAGATTCCAACTATTCCCACTATGAAACTCCTGCTCCTGCTACCGCTCCTCGTCGTCTGCGGCTTCGCCGCCCCGCGCCCGAACATCATCTGGATCATGTCCGACGACATGGGCTACTCCGACATCGGTTGTTACGGCAGCGAGATTGACACGCCGGTGCTCGACGGCCTCGCCGCCAAAGGACTTCGTTACACTCAGTTCTACAACACCGCCCGCTGCTGCCCGACCCGCGCCACGCTGCTCACCGGACTCTACGCCCACCAAGCCGGCATCGGCCACATGATGAGCGACCGTGGCTACGACGGCTACCGCGGCGACCTCAACCAGAGCTGCCGCACCGTCGCTGAAACGCTCAAACCCGCCGGCTATAAATCCTACATCTCCGGCAAGTGGCACGTGACCAAACACACCGCGCCGACCGGTCCCAAAGATAACTGGCCGATCCAACGTGGCTTTGACCGATTCTATGGAACCATTCACGGTGCCGGCAGCCTGTGGGACCCGAACTCGCTCACCCGCGGCAATACCCAAATCTCCCCCTTCGCCGACGACGAATACAAACCCGAACGCGAGTGGTTCTACACCGACGCGATCAGCGACCACGCCGTTCGCTTCATCACCGAACACAAAAAGGAAACGCCCGACACGCCGTTCTTTTGTTACGTCTCCTACACCGCCGCGCATTGGCCGATGCATGCGCACGAGTCCGACATCAAGAAATACAAGGGCCGCTACGACGAAGGCTATGCGGCCCTGCGCGCCGAACGGTTCGCCCGCATGAAGAAACGCGGCGTGATCAAAGCCGACACCGAACTCTCGCCCGCCCCCGAAAAGTGGGAAAACCAAAAGTACAAAGAATGGGATGCCCGCAACATGGAAGTCTACGCCGCCATGGTCGACAATATGGATCAAGGCATCGGCAAGATCATGCAGGCCCTGAAAGACAACGGCCAATACGAGAACACCCTTGTGATGTTCTTCCAAGACAATGGCGGTTGCGCCGAAACCTACGGCCGTGGCGGCCCGGAAAATCCACGCGCCGACAAGCCGACCTTGCCACCGATGGCCGCCGACGCATTGCAAATGCACATGGAACCAAAACAGACCCGTGATGGCTATCCCATCCGCACCGGACCGAACGTCATGGCGGGGCCGGCCGACACCTACATCGGTTACGGCCGCGGCTGGGCCAACGTTTCAAACACCCCCTTTCGCGAGTACAAACACTGGGTGCACGAAGGCGGCATCGCGACCCCGTTGATCGTGCACTGGCCGGCTGGCATCAAACGCCACGGCGAACTGGAAACCCAACCGAGCCATCTGATCGACTTGCTCGCCACTGCGGTTGATTTGTCCGGTGCCGACTACCCGACCAAAGTCGGTGACCACGACATCACGCCCTTGCAGGGCACCAGTCTAGCGCCCTCGTTCGAAGGCAAAGACATCGGCCGCACCGAGCCCATCTTCTGGGAGCACGAAGGCAACCGCGCGGTACGCATCGATGATTGGAAATTGGTCGCCCGCGGCGGCAACGGCCCTTGGGAACTCTACAACATCGCCGAGGACCGTGCCGAACTACACAACAAGGCGGCGGACATGCCGGAGAAAGCCAAAGAGATGGCCGATATCTGGATGGCCTGGGCCGAACGCTCGATGGTCCTGCCGGTGAATCCGGGACGTTCGAAGAAGACCACGTACAGCAAACGTAAACGCTTCAAGGTGAAACAAGGTCAAGAGTTCGATGCATACAAAGGTCCGATGATCAAAGGTCAGCCGTTGAGCTTTGCTGCGGTCATCGAAATCGAAGCGGCGCCGACTGAAGGCGTGATCGTCGCGCAGGGCGGTACCGCGCATGGCTACAGTTTCTTCCTGCGAAATGGAAAACTCGAACTCGCGACTCGCCGCGGCAACAAACTGCAATCGGTGATCGGCCCACCGCTGCCGGCTGGGAAAAGCAACGCCGGGTTCACGCTCGCTGTAAACGGTGACGCGGTGATCTCGTTGAACGGTAAGGACGTGGCCAAGGGCAATCTCGGCGGGACCATGTTGGACCAACCGGCCGATGGGTTTTCGGTAGGATTTGATCCGGGCGGCGCGGTTGGCCCCTACCAAGAGCCATTCAAGTTCGACGGTAAGATTTCCAATGCGGTCTTCGAGTTGAAGTAGCCTTGCTGACTCGACGGATTGCAAATTCGTCCCATGACACGGAGTGTAGCACGGTTTTTCAAACCGTGTTTGTGGCGCGGAATTGTATTCCGCGAGGAACGAAGACTCCATAGGAGGAGGGGAAAGACGGCGGCAGAGGCGACGTTCGAGAGAATCACCGGGAGGACTCTTTCCGAACGTCCTCCACCGAACTCTCCACCTCGCCTTCTGCCAGCTTGGTGACGATCGTCTCGCCTTTCTTCAGTTCGGACGCGGCCCGAACCACCGTCCCATCCGGTCGACGTGTAATGCTGAAGCCGCGTTCAAGAACGGCGAAGGGGCTGAGCGCGCGCAGTTGCGCTTGCAGGCGTTCGAGCTGGGCGCGACGTTCCGATAGATCGTTTTGCAGACTGTGCAGATGACGGGTGGTGGTCTCGTCGAGTCGTTGGCGGGCTTGATGCACCGCACCGGTGCTGAGCCGCGCGAGGGCGTGCTGTTGGTCACGTAAGGCGAGGCGGGTTTGGGCTGCTTGGTCTTGGAGGGTGCTGCGCAGGATCGCACGATGGCTCTCAAGCACGTTGCGGTGACGCCGTACGAGGTGGCCGGGTTCGCGGAACACGGGATGGAGGCGGAGTCGATCGAAGTCATTCTTTCGTTCGAGAAAGCTGCGGCGTAATACCCGGACCAGGTCTTTGCGCCGGCCTTCGAGTGCTGCTTCCAGTTCGTCTTTGCGGCCGACGATTACTTCGGCGGCCATCGACGGCGTGGCGGCGACGCGGTCGGCTGCGAGTTCGCACAGCGGCTGGTCGGTTTGATGGCCGACCGCAGAGATCACTGGGATGCGTGATTCGGCGATGGCGCGAACGACTGGTTCCATGCTGAATGGAAAGAGTGATTCGAAGCTGCCACCACCGCGCGTGACCACGATGACGTCAATGGTCGAACCTCGGTTGAGCAGGCGGACCGCGTTGGCAATCTCGCGCGCCGCGTTCGGTCCTTCGACGGTCACCGGAACAATGAGCAGGTGAATGTTGGGGAAGCGGCGTTTGATCACGCTGATAAAATCGTGCACCGCTGCGCCGTCGCGGGAGGTGACGACGCCGACTTTGCGCGGCAACTGCGGCAGCGGTTTTTTGCGTGCCGGATCGAACAGTCCTTCGTCGCGCAATTGCCGACGCAGTCGTTCCATTTGCTGGTGAAGATTGCCGGCACCGGCGGGTTCGATCTGGTCGACTTTGATCTGATAGTGGCCGCGTGCGGGGTAGGTGGTGAGCCAGCCCCGAACGCGTACCTGTTGGCCGTGTTCGAGTTTGAAGGGCAGGTTCTTCTCCGCTACTTTGAAGATGACGGCGGCGATGGTGGCGCTGCGGTCTTTCAAGTTGAAATACACGCTGCCGCCACTGTGGTAGTTCGGTTGGGAGACTTCGCCGATCACGAACACGCGTCCGAAGGTGCGTTCGAGGTTGCGTTGGATTTCGCTGGAGATTTGGGCAACCGTGAGCGGTTTCTCCTCGTTCGGATCGGGTGTTGGTTTTGGTTCGAGGTCGGACATGTGGGTTGGTTCTTCGTCGCACGCAGAACGCTGAGTACAATCCAAATCCTACTACGGGATCGGTGAGACGTCGGGCAGTGCCCAGCGTCCGGTGCCAGCCCGAACTTCCTCCGCGACCGCCGGCGGCAAGCCGTCGAGTTCGGTCCAATAAATGATCCATTTTGGAATTCTCGACATCCGCCGAGACCCGAACAGAACTCGACCGTCACGATGGCCGATATACTGGTCGAATTCCAACGTGCCCACGGTGTCGCGCGAACCGGCTTTGTCGATGAACGCGGTCGCCGACAGATGGATCCCGTTGGTTCGAACGTGCCAATACCAAGCTGCGGCACTGAGCAATACTAGCAGCAGAAAAATCAGCCCGAGCAGCAGGCCGGGACGCTTAGATTGATTAGTTTGCGCCATGCGATGGGTTTCCTTTATCGAATGTTTGGTTATTCCTTTGATAAAATTAACCAAATTTCGACGCTTCTTTTTCCAGTTTTGTGCATGAATTTTGCGCCGTCAAGTCGTACATTCTGACATGCGAACCATTCATTCTTTTCTCCTCTGCGTCCTGGTGTGCAGTTGGCTCGGGTTACCCACTTTCGCGCGTTCGTTCAAGGACAACAAGGGGCGCTCGTTCGACGCGGAGGTCATCGGATGGAATGACGACGTGGTCGAACTCAAGCAGGGCAACAAAACGAGACGGGTCGCCATGACGCGCTTTTCGCCGAACGATCAAGGCTGGGTGCAACAGAATATCCGCAAAAATCTCGCACTCGCCTTGCCGGTCGGTCTGCGCACCTACACCACGGACGACGGCAAAACATTCGAAGCCGAACTGCGCGGTCTGCGTGGCTCGTTCGTCGAGTTCGTCGGCAAGAATGATACCTTGGTGCAAATCGCTCTCGACCGCCTTTCCGCCAAAGACGAGATCTTCATCGTCGCCAAGGCCCCGATGTTGGGCACCCTCAATGCAAATCCGGAAGTTCGTCATCCCCCGAAGAAGATCGAGGAGGCGATTGATAAACTCAACGCGTTGATGGCCAAGCACCATCGCAGCGAGGGTACGAAACTCAATCCGGTGGTCGATGACGCCACCTTCGTTCGCCGAACCTTTCTCAACATCATTGGCCGCGTTCCGACCGCCGACGAAACCCGCGCGTTTCTCGACGATGCGTCCGCCGACAAGCGGGTCGCCCTGATCGATGCGCTGTACGAGACCGACGGCTACGTGCATCACGCCTTCAACTATTGGGCCGACCTCCTGCGCATCCGCCATAAAAATTCCAACCGAAACTACGGCGGCAGCTACTACGTGCAATGGGTCAAAGATGCCGTGCGCGCAAACATGCCGTTCGACGAGATGGTGCAGGATATGTTGAGCGCCGAAGGCTACTACTGGGAAAACCCTGCCGTCGGTTTCTACCGCCGCGATCTAGGCATGCCTTTGGACAACCTCGCCGTCATGTGCCAGACCTTGCTCGGCACCTCGATTGTCTGCGCCCAGTGCCACGACCATCCCTTCGACACTTGGACGCAGAAGGAATACTACGAGATGGCCGCCTACACGTATCCGATGGTGACCAAGCTAAATACCAAGGAGGTGCCGGTGGTGAAGGGCGTGGGTGAAATCATCCGCGACAAGGTCGGCAAAGATAAGCGGGCCATGCGGGAGTTCGGCCAAGAAAACAAACGCGCGCGCCAACGCTTGATCGACTATCCGCTTGCCTCGGGTTCGCAGTGGAGCGACCGCCGCCTCAAATATCCGAAGGATTACGCTTACGAGGATGCTAAACCAAACGCCGTGGTCACCCCGAGTACTCCATTCGGCGACGTCGCCGACGCGGGGCCGCTCAAGCAGCAACGGATCGCTCCGTTTGTCGATTGGTTCACCTCGCCCGAGAACCCCCGCTTCGCGCGCAACATCGCCAACCGTCTGTGGAAAGAAGTGTTTGGACTCGGTCTGGTCGAACCGGTCGACGACCTCAAATCCGATGCCACGCCCTTCGCCCCCGAGGTGATGGCCTATTGCGAGGAACTGCTGGTCGACCTCAACTTCGACCTGAAAACCTACCGGCGCATTCTCACTCGCAGCGAGTTGTTCCAACGCGAATGCTACGCCGAACCGATCGAGGCCGCCGTCGACGGCTACCCGTTTTCTGGTCCGGTGATCCGCCGTCTCTCGGCCGAACAAATGTGGGATTCGATTGTCGGCTTGATCGTGCCGAACGTCGATCAACGCATGAACAAGTCGCTCCTCACCGCCGACAACAGCATGGCCCGCCAAGCTTTAGCGACCATGGAGATGAGCCCGGAGCAGTTGTTCGAAGAAATTGTCAGCAGCGGTGACAGCAAGAAATACGACCGCGACGCTCTCATGAATGCCGACTTGGGTGACAACAATTTGGTCTACGAGTCCGCTTCCCAACCAATCACGACCAAACGGGTCCGCGAGCGGGACTCGGACCGCTTCAAGGGCTTGAATCGACAACAAAAGCGCGCCCTCGTGCTTAAGGAACGCGAGGACAATCTCGCCGCCCAGCGTGCGAAAGATCCTTGGTTCGAATATAGCCGGGACATGCACCGCGCCGCCGAATTGCCGTCGCCTGCACCCGGTGGACACTTCCTCAACATGTTTGGCCAGTCCGACCGGATCATCACCGAGAATGATAAACAGGAGGCCAGCATCCCGCAGGCGCTCACCCTGATGAACGACAGCAAACTGCTCGACTTCATGGTCGATCGCCGCCAGTCCGGACTCCGCCAGTCCCTCGTTGAGGCCTACAAGCCGCGTGCGATGATCGAAGAAATCTACCTCGCCACCTATAGTCGCCTCCCCAGTTCGCGCGAACTCGACATGCTCGAAAAGGAACTGGTCGTGAACCGCGAGCAAGGCGCCAAGCGCATTCTCTGGGCGGTACTCAACTCTCAAGCCTTTCGATTTGTGGAATAAAATTATGAAAGATCGCCTCCAACATATCACGACGAATTTGGAAACCCCGGACCGCCGGGCCTTCTGCTCCTATCTCGCCAGTTCGATGCTCGGCGTCACCGTCGCCGGCCTCGTCAGTGGCTGCGGCAAAAATGGCAAGGGCGTCGCCGTCGTCGACCAAGCCAATATCGCCGCCGATGGCAGCGTCAGTCCGGAAGCGCCCGGACTCGCCGACGTGCCGGTCAACCGTGCCACCGCCAAGAGCGTCATCTATCTCTACATGGGTGGTGGCATGACCCACCTCGACACGCTGGACCCGAAGGAGAACAGCGAAGTCATGATGAACAGCCGTGCCATCTCGACCAACGTCGACGGCATGCGCCTTGGACATTGGTTGGAGAAAACCGCCAAGCACATGGACAAGGCGGCGATCATCAATTCGATGAACACCACTCAGGGCGCGCACGGTCCGGGCAACTATTTCATGCACACCAGCTACACCAAGCGCGCGAGCATCACCCATCCGACCATGGGTTCGTGGATTGGCCGCCTGTCGGGTCCGATGAACCCCGATTTGCCGGCCAGTGTGTTCGTCGGCGCAGACAGTGTCGGCGGCGGTGCCGGCTTCCTGCCCAGCCGCTTTGGCGCGCTCGGCATTGGTGATCCCGAGTCCGGTCTGAAAAACAGCAGCCGACCGAAGGGCGTCGACGAACGCGAGTTCGAACGCCGCCTCGAACTCGCCAGCTTTCTCGACACCGAGTTCCACGACAAATACGCGCTCAAGGAAGTGCAGGCCTACACCGATGCGTACACCGACGCGCTCCGTCTGATGAACAGCGCCGACTTGAAAGGCTTCTCGATCGAAGACGAACCCAAATCGATGCACGAACTCTACGGTGCCAGCAAGTTCGGTAAAGGCTGCCTGCTCGCGCGGCGCTTGGTCGAACACGGCGTGCGCTTCGTCGAAGTGCGTTCGGGCGGCTGGGACATGCACGGCAATATCTGGGAAAGCTTGGAGAAGAAAATGGCCGAACTCGACCGCGGGCTCGCCGCCTTGTTGCAAGACCTCGAACTACGCGGCTTGCTCGATGAAACTCTGATCGTGCTCGCCACGGAATTCGGTCGCTCGCCGGCACTCAGCACCCAAGGCGGACGCAACCACCACCCGCGCGTGTTCAGCACCATGCTCGCCGGCGGCGGCATCCGCGGCGGTCAAGTCTACGGCAAGAGTGACGAACGCGGTCACGCCGTGGCCGAAAACAAAGTCAGCGTGCCCGACTTCAACGCCACCATCGCCTACGCTATGGGGCTGCCCTACAACGAGATTGTCTACTCGCCGAGCAAGCGTCCGTTCACGGTCGCCGACACGGGAACGCCGGTGGTCGATTTGTTCGGATGATGGGCATCCGTTCTTTTCTATGCGGGGTCCTATTTGCCGGAATCGGTGGACTTTCGCTCGCTGATTCGCCGGAGCAAAAACTCGCGTTCAAGCAGGCCTACGAGGTGCTCGAAAGACATTGCTTCGAGTGCCACAGTGACGGTGACAAACCAAAAGGCCGACTCGCGGTCGACTCCATTGAATCCTTGCTCAAAGGCGGCAAGTCCGGGCCGGCGCTGGTTCTCGGCCATGCCGACCAGAGCACCCTCATCGACCGGATCAACCGCGATAAGAGAGCCAAAGGCCACATGCCGAAAGGCGGTGGCGAACTCAACGCGTCCGAGAAAATCGCCCTGACCCAATGGGTCGAAGGCGGTGCGATGTGGTTCGAGGACGTTCTCGGCGGCGATGACGATATGATGATGAGCGACATGGCGATGTCCGAGATAGCCGAGATGCACGCTGATCTCGGGGTCGACATCAACAAGGTCTCCGAGGAAGACGCAAAATTTTTTAAGGATCACATCGAGTCCATGTTTGTCTCCCACTGCACCGGTTGCCACGGCGGCCAGAAGCAGAAGGGTGGGCTGCGTCTCGACAACCGCACGATGGCGCTGCGCGGCGGCGAAACCGGACCGTTGGTGGTCGCCGGCGACCCGTCCAAAAGCGAACTCTACATCCGCCTGACCTTGCCGCTCGACGACGACGAACTCATGCCGCCGTCTGAAAAGCCGCGCATCTCCGCCGAACGCATTGCCAAGGTCGAGGAGTGGATCAAACGCGGCGCGCCCTGGCCCAAACCGAAAAGCAAATTAGACCGTGGTGGCGACAATCATTACACCATCTTCACGGCTGCGCTTTCCGACGATGACAAGCAGGCCTACGACAGCCTGCGCAAGGTCGGCGTGTTTATCGAACCGCTCAACTGGCAAGGTGGGGGATTGCGCCTAGTCGCCTCCTTCGCGCGCGAGTTCGAGGTCGAACAAACCCGAGCGCTTGCCCGATTCTCCGACAAGATTTACTGGGCCGATTTCACCCGCGTGAAGTGGACGCCCCCCGCCGAAAAACTACTCGGCCAGTTAGAAAACTTGGTCATTCTCCATCTCGAACGCAGTGCGTTCGATGACGCCAACTTCGACAAGCTCCCCGAACTTCCACGACTCGACTACCTCAATCTGCACAGCACGAAAGTGACCGACGCGACGCTCAATGGCCTCGATAAGTTCCCGAAACTGACCAAGCTTTATTTGTGGAACACCAAGGTGTCGGACAGCGCGGTGAACACGCTACGCAAGCAGCGTCCGGAGTTGAAAATCGTCAAGTAGGTCCGAGCCTAAGACGGCGCGCTTGCTCAAGCTCGTGGTTAAACGGGCTTGTCGCTTCGAGATGCGATAGGTTGGATTTCCGCTCAGGCGATTCGCCACCTTTCTCCCCTCTTTATCGCCTTCTCCGCCATCGTCGCCGCCGAACCGCCGCCCAATGTCATCTTGCCCATGAGCGATGACCGGGGATGGGGCAATGTCGGCTTCAACGGCAACTCGGACATCATCACCCCGCACCTCGATGCCATGCCGGCAGCGGCATGTGCTTTAAACGCTTTTACGCGACGGCACCGCTGTGCTTGCCGACCCGCGGTAGTCTCAGTTTGTTGTGTTCACTGATCCGCGCGGGCAAAGCGGAACAAGAGCTTCACGAACTTGAGCAGGCCCGGCGGTTTGTGTCCGCGCTGCCGGTTGGCTTCGGCAATCTCGAACGCGGTCGTCCACTGCTCGCGAATGGTCCGGCGGCCGTAGCGCAGGGAATGTTTTGGGTCGTAGATGTGGGTGGCTTCGGCGGTGAGCCCGTTGAGTTCGAGAATCTGTAAGCCCTCGCCGCGGCGCAGGTGCTCATCCGAAGGTACGCGCAAATCGAAACGACCGAAGTGGAAGCCCGCATAGGGAAGGCAGATCGCATCGAGCGCGCGGACCAGTTCTGGGGTGGCCAGTTCGGTGGCGTCGAGAAATACGGCGCCACGGGAATGGGTGCCGATGGCGGCCAGCGGGATGCGTGTGCCTGCGGGCGGAACCTCGTCGAGGCGGTCGGCGAACGCGTCGAAAAAGGCGGGGGCCATGCAGACGGCGCGTTCGTCGGTTAAGATCAGCGTCTCGATGGTCGAGCGTCCGTCGGCAATCAGATGAGGAATTACTTTGCGGGTGATGGACGGCACGCGACCGCTCGGCGCGTCAGGTTCGCGCACGTAGAACACGCCGAACTCGGGCCCCGTCACCTTCGACTGTGCCACCAAATCGATGCCATCGCCTCCGTCCGCCATGAAGCCGTCCAGCGCTTGGCCCGCTTCCTCGGGCGTGTGCACAAAGTGGATGCCTTGGCCGCGGTAGCCGATGTCGGGTTTGATCACGAGTGGATAGCCGATGTTGTCCAGACGCGCCAAGGCCTCGGTCCGCGCGATCCCCGCAGGAAGTTCGGCCCAGGCGGGCAGCGCGAGCGACGGACCGAGTCCGTGGAAAATCTCCGACTTCGGATCCAACACGAAGCCGCTGTTGGGCATGCCTGGATTGGTGATCAGCGGCAGCGTCACCGAACGGTAGCGGAACATCAGGCCGATGATGTGCAGAAAGATCGGTGGATAGAAGGCCCAGCGTGGCCAGAACTCCCAGCGGCTGAGCCGTTGCCATGACGAAAACGCGAGCCGCCGACCTTTCCAAGAGAGTAGCGGCAGACCTTTACGGATCAGCAGCCACAGGCCGGCGACCAGACCGAACACGCCGAGCAGTGCGAGGTTCTTGTGCTCCTCGAACCATTCCAGAAAAGTTGCGCCGAGTAGCGCTGAAAGCCCGACCAGCATCGGCACCCAGACGATCCCCGCGATGGCGAGATAGAGGGTAAAGCGCGGTAGACCGGCACGTAGCGTACCGGCGGCGACGTAACAAGGTACGCGGGCCCCAGGGAGAAATCGCGAACTGAAAATGAGGCCGAACATGTTGTTTTTAAAGCGTCGCTGTTGCCGTTCGACCGCGGCTGCCGAGATGAACCAGCGGAAGGGCGCGGTGCGCAAGGCGACCGGTCCGAACAGGGCGCCGATCAGGTACAGGCCGACGTCGCCAAGCACCAATCCGACGAAACAGCCGAGCACCGCCGGGCCAAAACCGAGAACCCCTTTCCACACCAGCAAGCCCGCGCCGATGCAGGTGAGATCTTCGGATACCGACATCATAAACACCAAGGCCAGCACCAGCAACCACATGCGTTTGCCCCGTAACGGCGAACGCGGTCCGTCCGCTTCGATTGGCGAGAGTGCCTCGCTGTCTTCAGGGGAAAGCGCACCATACCGAACCCCGTCGATGGACACCAGCGTACGGTTCTCGACCAGCGCCGCCAGCCGGTTCCGATTTTGCGCCGCGTCGTTGGCGAACGCACGTCGGGCCTGCGGAAAACTGATGGCGCTTCGATCCAGCAAACCGAAGTGCGGCAGACCACAGTCGAGCAGCCAACGCACCGATGTCGTGCCGGCAAGCAAGATCCGGTTGAGCATGGGGTCGCCAAGATACTCGTCGCGCCGCAGTCCGCGTGGCTTTGTCAGAACCAACGCTCGAACCTGCTCGGGCCGCTGGGTCGCGACTTCAATCGCCAGGGCCGCGCTGTTTCCGACAGCGCGGATGTCGAAGGGGCGGTCGGCAAATTGCGCGTTCAGCAAGGGCGCGATTCGCTCTGCAAGTACCGCTGCGTCCATCCGTTCGTGGCGACTGCTCGCGCGGTCAATGTCGATCAACATCTGATGCGCCGCGCCTTGGATGTCTGCGTCATCTCGCTTGCTGAACGCCCTCAAGACCAGACCGCTTGCCGGCGGGTTTATTAGCTGATAGGCGAGTTCGCCGCCGCCCTCCAGTTGCACCACGGAGTTACCCGGGCGCGGGTGCGCCTTCGCGCGACTGGCGCGAACGACCAAAAAAGATACCAGCAGCAAGGCGAGGTAAGCGAGAACCAGAATGCGCCTTCGAGACATAAGCAAACAGAACGGAGACGAGTCGGCGGGCGAGGGGATTCGAGTTGGTTCCGCGCGGGAGGTGACACAAGACGGCGAACCCGTCGATTTAGAATGCGCTAGGCATGCGCTAGGAGACGGAGGAGGGCTGGTGCTCGCTGCGAACCAACGCCAGCGTGGTGCTGACGCTGGGGGCTTGTTCAGACTTGCACGGGGAGAGCGGTGTGTAGTCCATCGTCGCTGTTTCTGGACCGATCTGAAGGTGGGTAAAACTCACGGTGTGCGCATCAGGACGGTGCATGCAGACGGAATAGGCTCCTTTGGTCGGATGGTGGCTACGGTGGTAGACGAGTAGATCCTCCGCAAGCGGTGTCTGGCCTTCGCTGCGTGGAACTTGGTCGAAGTGCGCCAGACGCGAGTCGATCACGGCCTTGGTCATGAAGGAGGAAGAGGTTTGTGGCCGCATGCGTTCGATCACGGTGTGTCTAACCGCGCTTCCGTCCCAAGCGAAGCGTTCGGGAAGGGCGGCTTGCGACGCGCCTGGCGGCCGGAAAAACAGCAATACGATGCATGGGCGGTAGGCCGCGAGTACCCCGACTTGCAGAAGCGCCTGCGCGCGTTCGACGGTGGAACATCCCATCAGCGAGAGAACCAGTTCGCCGCGACTTACTCGGTTTGCTGGCGGCGGTGGTGAGGGACGCGGATAGTGGTTGAGTAGGCAGACGGCGAGTCCGTGTTCGTTGGTAGCAATCCAGGTGCCGCCTGCGCGTCCGTCACGCGGTGCCAAATAGGAAATGCCATCACGATCACCGGAGGAGGGAGGTGTAGCGGGTTCGCGCGCCCGCTGCTCGTCGCGGTTGCAAAAAATGTGGAGCCCGTCCGGCAGGTCCGACCAGCTTACTGTGCACATGAGGCTGGAGCATCCTGTGCGCGCGTCGCTTTGCGCGCCGAGTTTTCAGCCTGGAAGCGCACCGTCGACGGCGCCATGCCGAAGCCGGGCAGCACCTGCTGGTTCTGCTGTCTCAGTTGTAGGGCAATCAAGGCGTAATGATGGAGGGTGTGACTGACGAGAAATTGAAGTTCGCGTTTGACGCTGGACGGCGCCACGAGTTCGGGGTCGGGGGTGCCGCAATCCATCTTCGTGTCGATGGTACGGGCCACATCCTGCGCGCCGATCTGCCCCAGACGGTCGATGATCGAACTCAACCGAGCGCTGGCGAAGGTGATGTCTTCCTCAATGCGTGGATCGCGGTTGCGATGGTCGTAGTCGATGCAGTCGCCGCGGTAGTCTCCCAAGAAGCTCTCGTAGTGGTCGATGCAGTGCCGCAGATGTGCGCTAATGCCGCTGCCGAAGGCCGGGTCTTTGCGGGTGTAGGTTGCTCCGTCGATCGACTGGAGTAACTCGATTCCCTGTTCGAGAAAGTGGATGTTATCCCCGATCGCGGGGATTGGATGTCTCATGATGGGTTTTGAAAGTGCGCCTTGTAGCGCAAGTTTTTAGATTTTTAAGCAGTGGGGGCCAATCAAATTGTCGCGGAAATCGTGGTGTTCATCGAGCCGTTCTTACGTGTTTGGGGTAAAAACCTCGTTCATCTTCTCTTGTAACTCTGCGCCGAGGGCTTTTCGGTCGGAATTTTGTATCGGTTCGGGCAGAAAATGCAGGCTGGCGTGGAAACGTCGCAGGGTTAATAAGCGGAGGAAATGCGGCCCGAATTCATGGTCGCCCCACCAGCATAGAACCTCGCTCGGCGGTGGATCGCCCGGATCGGTCTGGTAGCTGATGACAGCCGTGTGTACCGGCCGCCCGCTGCTGTTCGCAATGGCCAGCAAGGAGGTTTTCAACGGGTGAACGTGGTCGCCACGATGGCTTGTGCCCTCGGGGAAAAACAGCACGCCTTGCTTTTGTTCGAGCAGCTCCGCCATGCGTTCGTTGATCCGTTGCACATCGCGTTTGCGGCCTCGGTTGATGAACAAGACGTGCGCACTACGCGTCATGAAACCGATCAAGGGCCAACCTTGAACGTCGGCCTTGCTGACAAACCAAGCTGGGACCACGCGTTGCAACAACAGGATGTCGAGGTAGCCGAGATGGTTCGATACCAGAATGAACGGCAGCGGCGGCGCGGTGCCGTGTTGGGTTATCCGCATGCCGAGAATGGCGCACCAAGCCCGGGCCCAGAGCATGATGACCCAGCACTTGTAACGATAGGCGCGGTCCGGCCACGGACTCAGAAGGAGCCAGCCACTATAATAGGGGATGTACAGCAGCAGGACCGATAGCAACAGAACCACTCGGACGAACGCGCGCAGTCCGACCCAAATCTTCAGCACGGTGTTCATCCGGGGCCGCCGTTGGCTGGTCCGACGCGTTGGCAACTATATCGGCCGATTGGCCGACGGTGGCGGAACATGAGTTCGAAGTCGGTGCGTTCTTCCTCGGTCGGATAGAACGCGGGTGTCTCGGTGAACCGTGTGTCGACTTCCAACTGGCCCACTACCTCGTGAAAGTAGGGAAGGTGATCGGTGCAAAAATGGATAACGCCCTCGGGTTCGAGAACGCGGATCAAGGCATCGAGGAAGCCGGGTCCGAAAATGCGGTGGTGGGCGTGGCGCTTCTTGGGCCAGGGATCGGGATGAAAAATGTAGATGGTTCGGAGACAGGCGGGGGACAGCAAATAGCGCAGGGCATAGTTGCCTTCGATGCGGAACAGCCGCACGTTGTCGGCTGCGCCAGCTTGCACGCGGCGTGCCAGTTTCGTGTCGGTTTTTCGCACCCGTCGTAGCTGTCGTTCGATGCCGAGAAAGTGGGTGTCGGGATGGGCCGCCGAACGCTCGAGCAAAAAACGGCCTTTGCCACAACCGAGGTCGAGTTCGATCGGACGCGGCTCCTCGGCCTTGCCCAGTTCCGTGCCCGGCTCAAACCACGCACGGATATCGGAGGGCCAAAGCCAGTTGTCCGGTTCGACCGTGGCTTGGGTGTTGGCTTGGATGGGCATGATGCTGGTAACGCTGTTTGGAGTCCTGAAAGTGCTGGACCTTTGCAGATTGCTTTTCGAAACCCGTGAGTACAGTGCAACCCTAATCTGCTTCTAACCTCTGTCCTACCCACTCTCTCTTCCCCGCAACTCCCGCACGCTCCAAGCCGATGGCGAAACAACAATCTGAAGCGTTCGAACGCTACATGCTCAGTGTGATTGAAGACCGCCGTGAGGGCCGCTTCGAAGACGCGTTGCGCGGCCTGCTACGCGGATTGTCCTATGTGTTTGCCGGGATCGTCCAACTGCGACTCTGGCTCTACGAAATCGGGATGCTGCGCTACCACACGCTCGGCTGCCAGGTGCTCAGTGTTGGCAACCTTACGGTCGGCGGTACCGGCAAGACGCCGGTGGTGGAGGTGTTCGCCCGCCTGCTCGCCGCGAACGGGCGTAAAGTCGCCATTCTCAGTCGGGGCTACAAACGCGAGAAACAGCCGAAGACCTGGAAGCAAAAACTTGGCTTTGGTAAAAAGGATGACGAACCGCCAGCCGTGGTGACCGATGGTGAACGTCTGCTCCTCGGTTCGGCGAAAAGCGGCGACGAACCCTACATGCTCGCGCGAAACCTCGCCGGCGTCGCCGTCATCGTCGGCAGCGACCGGGTGAAGTCGGGACGCTACGCGATTAAGAAATTGGGCTGCGACACGTTGATCCTCGACGACGGCTTCCAGCATCTTCGGCTCAAACACCGACTCGATATCGTGCTGGTCGACGCGACCAATCCCTTTGGCAATGGCCGTGTTCTGCCGCGCGGAATTCTTCGCGAACCGATCCGCAACATCAAACGGGCCGGGTTCATTTTCATCAGCAAGTCGCGCCCCGAGGGCGAGCCCGAACTCCGCCGCCTGCTGCGTTCGCTCAATCCGGTGGCGGAGATTTCCGAATGCCGCCATTCGCCGAAATACCTCGAAGACGTGTACTCCAAGGAACGCAGTCCGCTCGAAGATCTGCGCGGCAAACGAGTCGTGGCGATTTCCGGCATCGCGGTCCCGCGCGGGTTCGAGTCTGGGCTCATTCATCTCGGCGCCGATGTGGTCCACCACGCGATTTTTTCAGATCATTACCGCTACACCAATCAAGACATCATCGATGTGATGAACTACGCGGAGGAGGTCGGTGCCGACATGGTGATGACCACCGAGAAAGATGCGGTGCGCTTTCCCTTGATCCAGCAACGCCCGTTGCCGTTTGTCTTTTTGCGGGTCGAAATCGAAATGCTTTCCGGGGCGGAGCAGTTCAACGAATGGATTGGGCGCATCTGCTTTGAAGGCTGAAGGCGAAGCACGTGTCTGAAGACGAAGCGCAGTTTCAGAACGTGGCCATCATCGGCCTTAACTGGCTGGGCGACGCGGTGATGGCGATGCCTGCGCTGCAACGGATCAAGCGCTATCGACCCGAATGGCGACTGTGCATGATCACCAAGCCGCCGCTCGGACCGCTGTGGGAGATGCACGCGGCGGTGAGCCAAGTTTTCCCCGCCGCGTCCGACCGTGAGGCGATCGAGATTCTCCGCCGCGGTTTCGGCAATCCCTTTGCCCGTGTTTACGTGATGCCGAACTCGTTTCGTTCGGCTTGGTGGGCCTATCGCGGTCGCGTGCCCGAACGGATCGGCGGCGAAGGAGCCGGCGGGATGGCGTGGCTGCGTTCGCGCTTGCTCACCCAATGCATCCACCTCGAACGCCCCGGCGATCCCGCCCATCAGGCGCACGAGATGATGAACTTATTTGGCGTTGAGGCCCTCCAAGGCGAAATCCTCACGCCGCAACTCGAACCCAAGACCGCCGACCGCGCCTCAGCGGCCGAGTGGCTTCCCGAGGATGACGGCCACCATTGGGTCGGCCTGATTCCTGGCGCGGCCCGAGGTCCGTCCAAGCAGTGGCCGACCGCCCACTTTTCCGAACTCGCAAGCCGCCTCGCCGCTCAACCCGGCCTCCGTCTCGCCTTGCTTGGCACCAAGGCCGATATCCCCCTGTGCGAACAAATCGCCGCGAACCAGCCGGCGGGTTCCGCGCCGATGATTCTCGCAGGAAAAACGAATCTGGCTCAGTTCGCCGCCTGCCTCGAACGCTGCGTTGGCATTGTCGCCAACGACAGCGGCGGCATGCACCTCGCCACCGCCGTCGGCACCGCGGTTGTCGGCTTGTTCGGCCTGACTGATCCGGGTAAAACGGGACCGCTCGGTGACGCGGCGGTGCCGTTGCAAGCCCCGGGCGTCGTCGGTTCGCGCGATATCCCGCGCGAGTCTGCCGAGGCGGTACGCGCACTCACCGCCATCTCCCCGCAAGACGCCGAGGTTGCTCTGCTCGGCCTGCTCAATCAGACCAAAAAATAACCACGATGATATTCCTTCTGATCATGACCATGCTCGTTTTCGCAGGGTGTGTGTAAAGCCCGCCGAAGGATCACCGGACTGCGGAAGCACTTGGCGCTGCAATCCAAGTCGCAATACAGTAGGGGGGACTATGCCGCAGCAGATCAGGCGCTGACCTCGATGATCGCTATTTTAAGATCGACGAATCGCCTTCGCTAATTCAGCGTTTTCTGCAAGACAATGAAGTGGCCCGCATTATTGCCACAGTAGTCACAAACAACGCCGCGAACGGCACGGCCCTCCGTGTAGAAGGTGGGATTGCTCGCAGCATACTCTAAACAACACGATCCAGGAGATTCAAATGTCCGCACTAACCTTTTCGCATATAGGTATCACAGTCCCCGACCTTGAAAAAGCCGTCGAGTTTTACTCAAAAGCTTTTGATCTTTACGTCATCATGGAGCCAACCGAGATTCAGCATGACGACAGTGCCATTGGACGGATGTGTGATGACGCTTTCGGCGAAGGCTGGGGCTCTTTTCGCATAGCACATTTGGCTACGGGTGACGGTATAGGCCTGGAGCTGTTCGAGTTTCCGAATACGGAGGATGAAGAACGGCCATTTGAATACTGGCGCAAAGGGCTATTTCATTTTTGTATTCAAGACGCTGATGTAGAGGCCCGTGTAAAGATCATCGAGTCTCTCGGTGGCAAGCAGAGAATGCAGCAAGTCCGCAAATACTATCCGGACGAAAAACCGTATCGCATGGTTTACTGCGAAGACCCATTTGGAAATGTCTTCGAACTGTACAGCCATTCGTACGAACTGACTTATTCGGCAGGAGCTTATGAATGATTTAGAACAAGTTCCCAAACGATTTCGAGGCGGGCTTCTGCTGATTGCAAGGCGTGGGGTTCGTTCGGTGCGTTGACGATCAGGGTGCCAGCTTGCAGGTCCGCGACGGCGTCGCCGACCAGATAACTGCCGCTGTGTTTGAGATTCAGCAGGACGTCGATCTCCGGGTGGAAGTGCCAGGTCGGCCAGAGAATGGTGTTCACTTTGTAATGGAAGGCGTGCTCCGTCAGGACATCGATGACCTCTAATGGGGTCGTATATCTGTACAAATGAACATCGATGAAGCCATTTAAACGATCGAAGACGCGATTGTGTCTCCGGATCGTACAGAAAAATTGACGGAGGCATTTTAGCAGAACGCCGTTATTATTTCGTACATAAAGATAATGATCGTTATGTTCGACCGCCATATGTCTGGATTGCTGACCCGCTGGATTCCCGCAGCCGTCTTCCTCTTGTTATTTTCCGTGGTTTTCTCCGCCGAGACCGAGGTGGAGTTCTTTGAAAAGAAGGTGCGTCCGGTCCTCGCTGCCAATTGTTACAAATGTCACAGCGTCGAATCCAAAAAGCTGAAGGGCGACTTGTTGCTCGACCATATTGAATCCGTGAAAAAGGGCGGTGACAGCGGACCCGCCGTGGTGCCCGGTGATTTGGAAAAGAGCCTCTTGATCGAAACCATCCGCTATAAAAATATCGACATGCAGATGCCGCCGAACGGCAAATTGCCGGATGACGAAATTGCGGTGCTGGAAAAATGGGTCACCATGGGCGCGCCGTGGCCGGACGAGCCCGTACCAGTTGCCGGCAACCGAGAGTCCTTCGACTGGAAAGCGCGCAAGGCCGCACATTGGTGCTGGCAGCCGATCACCGCCGCCGAACCGCCCGCCGCGTCGAAGGACGAAGGCTGGGATCAGCCGATCGACCGATTCATCCGTGCCAAGCAATCTGAAAAAGGACTCAGCCCCGCTGCGGCAGCAGACCCGCGTACGTGGATTCGCCGCGTTACGCTCGACCTCACTGGGCTGCCGCCGTCCGTGGCGGACGTCGACGCCTTTATGGACGACAACGAGGAAGACGCAAAAGAACGAGTAGTCGACCGCCTGCTCGCCTCGCCTCGCTTCGGCGAACGCTGGGCCCGCCACTGGCTGGATCTCGTTCGTTACGCCGAGAGCTGCGGCCATGAGTTCGATTACAATCTCAACGGCGCGCACGGCTATCGCGACTACGTCATCCGCGCGTTCAACGCCAACGTGCCCTACGACGATTTGCTGCGCGAACACGTGGCCGGCGACTTGCTCGAGTCTCCCCGCCGACATCCTGAGGAGGACTTCAACGAGTCGGTGATGGGCACCGGTTTCTGGTTTCTGCACGAGGCAGTGCATGCGCCGACCGACGTGCGCAAAGACGAAGCCGAACGCATGGACAACCAGATCGACGTGTTCTCCAAAACCTTTCTCGGACTCACCGTTTCCTGCGCGCGCTGCCACGATCATAAGTTCGACGCGATCCCGACCTCCGATTATTATGCGATCGCCGGTTACCTGCAGAGTTCGCGGATGGACCAAGCGATGCTTGATCCGGGCGGACGGATCGCCGCCGCCGCCGCCAAACTAAAAACGCTGCGTGAACGCGCCCAAGCACCCCAAGAAACGATCATCAATACGCTCGCCGCAGCGCACGGCGTCGATAGCTGGAAACCGCCAGCGAAGAAGGAGGAGGTGGAGGAAATCGATTTGCTCGAGAAACCGGCGGCCGCCGACATCGTATTCGAGGATTTCGAATCCGGTTATGATGGCTGGAAGGTCGAAGGCAAAGCGTTCCGCGATCGTCCTTCAACGGGCACCGAGGACCGCCAGCAGGAAGTGAAAGGCTTCTTTGGTAAGGGATTGGTCAATTCTTATACCGGCGAGGGGGCCTCACGCGACGAACCGATTGGACGAATGACTTCGGCCGCGTTCACCATCGAACGCGACTTCGTGCATCTTCTGGTCGGCGGCGGCTACCACGAAGGTACAACTTGCGTAAATCTATTGGTCGAGGGCAAGCCGGTGCGCACCGCCGTTGGTCGAGGCGAGACCGACCGCGAGCTGCTGAGTTCGAGGAGCTGGAACGTCGAGGAGTTCAAGGGCCGCAAGGCGCAGATCGAAATTGTCGACCAACAAAAAGGCCATTGGGGCCACATTAACGCCGACCACATTGTATTTTCCAATACGGCTGATATCAAACCCGACGGGGCGTCCCCAGCTGATGAAAAAAATCGAAAGGCGATCGAAGCCTTGGCGGCCAAATTCAAAGTTTCGTCGGCTGCGATTAGCCAGGTCGTCGACAGTCCGACCAACGACAAAAAACATTCCTTGTACGTGTGGCACCGCCTGCGCAATGCCAAGGATCTCCCCGCCGAACGCGAACGCCTCGCGACCGAACTAACCAGCCAGGAAATGGCCTTCGCCGCGTCGCTTGAAAAAGGTTTGCCGATTCCGCTCAAGCAGTGCCTCATGAGCGGCGAAGCGTTCGGCGAAGGTCCGGGAGCGGACGGTGTGATGCGTTCGGGACGGCTGTCGAACAAACTGCAAGGCGTGCTGCGCACGCCTACGTTCGAACTAACCGGCGATGTCTGGTGCCGCGTGCGCGCGCAAAAAGCCGAAATACGGCTGATCATCGACAACTACATGATGCAGCCGTTCAACGGCCTGCTATTTGGTGGTACCCGAACCCACAATCTCGATACCAAAGGCCAGTGGCAATGGCACAAGCTCGGCAGTTCGATGTATCACGGACACCGCGCCTATCTGGAGTTCAACGACCGCAACGACGGCTTTATCGAGATCAGCCATATCGTGCACGGAGCGCGTCCAGCCGAGCCGCCGAACCCGGTCAGTCTCGCGGTGGCCCGCGACGAATCCGTCACCGACGCGGACAGCTTGTTCAAGTCGATCGCCAAGGCCTTGAAGCAAACCGGCCACGCCGCAGATCTCGGTAACAACCCGGCCATTGCTGAAGAAATTGCCAAACTGGAGACCAGTATCCCGGGGCCGCGCACGGCTTTGGCGATGACTGACGGGACTGGCGAAGACGAGTTTGTCTTCATCCGTGGCAGCCACAAAAACTTGGGTGAGGTCGCGCCACGTCGTTTGCTCGTTGCCATCGCCGGTGAAGATCAGCCGTCGCATCAGACCGGGAGCGGCCGCCTCGAACTGGCCGAACGCATGTTGGATCCGTCGAACCCGTTTCCGGCCCGGGTGATGGTCAACCGACTGTGGCACCACTTGTTCGGACGCGGCATCGTGCCGACCGTCGACGACTTCGGCGAAATGGGCCAGCCGCCCTCGCATCCTGAACTGCTCGACTGGCTCGCCAACGACTTCCGGCGTGACTGGGACATCAAACGCGCGCTCAAACAAATCACGCTCTCCGCCACCTACGCGCAATCGAGCGCGCCCAGTGCGGTGACCGCGTCTGGGATCGACACCAAGGATCCAGACAACGTCTATCTCCATCGGATGCCGATCCGCCGTTTGCAGGCCGAGGCGATCCGCGACAGTGTGCTGGCGGTGTCAGGTCGACTCGACACGCGCATGTATGGCGGCCCGGTAGCGGTCCATCTTACCTCGTTCCAAGGCGGCCGAGGCCGACCCGGAAGCGGTCCGCTCGATGGCTCGGGCCGGCGTTCGATCTACCTGAGCGTGCGGCGCAATTTCATGAGTTCGTTTTTGAAAACCTACGACTCTCCAACACCGTTCTCGACCATGGGCCGGCGTAGCGTCTCGAATGTGCCGGCCCAAGCCTTGGTGATGATGAACGATCCCTTTGTCGTCGCCGAAGCCAAACGCTGGGGAGCCGAAGTCGCCAAGCAGGAGGGCGAGGCGGACGCCAAAATCTCCGCGATCTACCAACGCGCCCTCGCCCGCGAGCCGAGTTCGGTGGAGTTGGAAAAGGCCAGCGCCTTTGTCGCAGCCCAGTCCGAGGCGCTCGGCAAAGCTCCAAATTCGCCCGAGGTGTGGTCCGATCTCTGCCACGTCGTGTTCAATCTCAAAGAGTTCATCTACCTTCCCTGAGCCAGCGAAACCCATGAAGCACCATTGCCAAACCTTTCAAACCCGCGCGCTTTCGCGTCGGGAAATGCTCCGCAAAACCAGCATCGGCTTCGGTGGCGTCGCACTCAGCGCGCTGCTGAACGACAAGGCCTTCGGCGCGGCGCCGGGGCCGACCGCCGCCGGGCCGAAAAACCCGCTCGCGCCCAAACAGCCGCATTTCACCCCGAGAGCTAAGCACGTCATCTTTCTGTACATGGATGGTGGTCCCTCGCAGGTGGATTTTTTCGACTACAAACCGTTGCTCGAAAAATACAACGGCCAAGACCCGCGCAGCGTGATGGGCAAGCTCGAACCGACCCAGTTCAACAACATCGGCAAGGTGCTCAAGTCGCCTTGGAAGTTCAAGCAGTACGGCGAAAGCGGCCTGTGGGTGAGCGACCTGTTTCCGCACATCGCCGAACTCGCAGACGAATTGTGCGTGATCAAATCGATGACCAGCAAGTTCTCCGAACACACCTTCGCGAACTACTTCCTGCACACCGGTTCGGGCTTTCAAGGACGTCCGAGCATGGGGGCCTGGATGGGTTACGGACTCGGTTCGGAGAATCAAAACCTGCCCGGATTTGTCGTGCTCAACGGCGGCCTCACGCCCCCGGGTGGCCTCGATAATTTCGGCAGCGGCTTTTTGCCTGCCGCTTATCAGGGCTCGGTGTTCGGTACGGGCAGCACGCCAGTGGCGAACATCAAGCGCCAGGAGAACAGTGACGAGGCTCAGCGCCGCAAGTTGGATCTCGTTCGGGATCTGGATGTCGGCCAACTCAAGAAAATTGGCTCGGTCGACAAGCTCGAGTCCGCCATCACCAACTACGAAACCGCTTATCGCATGCAGAGCGAAGTCCCCGAACTGATGGACCTCGACGGCGAGTCCGAGGCGACCAAAAAACTTTACGGTCTCGACGCCGAATTCAACAACACCAAGACCTTCGCCCGCCAGTGCCTGATTGCGCGTCGACTAGTCGAACGTGGCGTGCGCTTCATCGAACTGACCTGCCCCGGCGGCAACGGCGATCGCTGGGATCAGCACGGTGGCTTGGTCGAAGGCCACGAGAAAAACGCCAAGTCAGTCGATCAACCTATCGCCGGACTGATCCGCGATCTCAAAGCACGCGGCTTGCTCGACGACACCCTGATCCTCTGGTCCGGCGAGTTCGGCCGGACCCCGTTCGCGCAGGGCGGCAACGGCCGTGACCACAACCCTTGGGGCTTCTCCAACTTCCTCTGCGGTGGCGGCATCAAAGGCGGCATGACCTACGGCGAGACCGACGAGTTCGGCTACAAGGCGATCCACAACAAAGTCGAAATGCACGATCTGCACGCGACCATGTTGCACTTGCTCGGCGTCGACCACACCCAGAGCACCTATCGGTTCAGCGGTCGGGACATGCGCTTGACCGATGTGCATGGGCACGTGATCCACGACATCATTGCCTGAGATGTTAGAAGAAGACGGCCGACGAGCGCACAACGCCTTTCCGTTAAAACGCCTTCTTTGGAGGTTGGTGCCTGAGGTTAAATGATTCCAGTCGACGGCAAATTTCGACATCGCGGCCCCCTTCGCCCTTTCCCTTCGCCCTTTCCCTTCGCCCTTTCCCCACTCCCTGCAATCCCTCTTCGCTGCCTTCTAAGGAGGTGAAGGTAAAGCGGAGGGAAAAGGTGCAGTGAATCGGAGGACAGGAGGCTGGTTGTGATCTACTTCATGCCCGAATGTTGCGTGTCTTACCGTCCCTCCGGGACTCGAACTTCCGTGTTTGCCGGTCCCCCGGTTCCGCTCGTTCCTCGCTTCACCGGGGGCTACTATCTGCCGTCCCTCCCGGGACTACCTCCCTGCCGCGCCTCCGGCGCGCGTCGGACCCCAAACGGGGTCCTTCATTCTAGCCCTGGGTGAGGGAGGCACGACTGAACCCTGGGTTGCTGGACCGAAGAAAACATCGACCGGTCTGGTGCTGGGTTCGAGAAACCATCGTCCGGTCCGGTCGAACGAGGACATCCTTCGTTCGGGCAACTTAGCGACTTGCCAAGAGCGGACTCAATCCCTGAACCGTTTCCCCGAGCACATAAACATTGGGATAGCCGTAGGTCACGAGTTGGATGAATGTCGGCAAGGTGAGTGCAGTCCGCGCCGGGGTGGCAGCGGATGCGTTTCTGTCTTGGAGATTGGTGTCGCAGTAGAGGAGAATTCGGGTGCTGCGGTTCGGTATCACGTCTCCCAACTTCTTTTGACTGAACTCGGAAAAGTTCAAATGGACCGCTTTTTAAAAATGCTGGTGGTCGAAAGAAGCTTGGCTGCGGGCGTCGAGAATCAGGGTGTTCGGCTCCTTGGCCATCTTGCTGAATTGCTCGGCGGTAACGAGGCGCTGACGCCATAGGCCTTCGTTTTTCTCGGTCGCACTGACGAACGCTTCGAAGTCCACGTGCTCGGTTTTGGCGGCGCTGTGTTCCACGGCCTGGTCCATTTCGGCGGAAATGATCGGGGAACCGACCGCACTGGTGCCGCCGAATTGCAGGCGCGGACTGTGCCACGATAGGGCCGGGCCGAGTTCGAAGACGTCCTTATAGCCGTAGTCGGTCAAGGCGATGTAGGTGGGGACATTGAGCGCGACCGAGGTGTCATAGGCCGGCTCGGCGGGTGTTGGGATCTGGAATGGTTTCGCGCAGGGTGGCTTCGTTGATGTCGGCGAAGTCAATATGCACGGCCCCCTTGATATGACGGTCTTCGTAGTCGCGCTTGCTGCGGGTATCCAAAATGACCGTGTTGGGTTCGCTCGCCATTTTGGTGAAGGTTTCTACCGAGACCCGCCGTTTGGAACGAACCGGAGCGACCTCGCTGGCCAGCGCCTTGAACGCGGTGTAATCAAGGTGTTCTGCTTGATCCAGTTGAGTGTCCGGCTTCTCGGCCGGCGCCGAATCGCGTTGGCATCCGGATGTCAGGGCGAATCCTGTAATAAGCAGGCAGATGAATAATGAACGGTGTTCATGATGAACTCCTTGTCTGATGATTTCTTACTGGCCAGTGCTTAAACGCCGCCGCCCGAACCACAGCACGGGAATGCAAATCAACCCAAGCGCGAACGCGGTCAGCACCTTGAACCAAGTCCGGCTCTGGCTCGCAGATTCGAGCGACAGATGGAGATTGAGTGGTAGCTGCCCGTCGACCTGAACGTGGCGGCTGAAGGTGTGCAACTGACCCTGACGCGGCAAGTCGATGGCGATTGCTTGTGGTGCCGGCACCGCAGCCAGTTGGTGGCTGGTGAGGCGTTTGGCGAGTCGGCGCAGCGCGACATTTTCTTCGGCGCTGTTGCTGCTCATAAACGCGCTGATCTCGTCGGGGCGATAGTTGAGTTTGCCTTGGAATAGCGGGTTGCGGCGCGCGGCTTCGGCGAGGCGCTCGTCGCGGCCGCCGGACTCGGGGCGGTCGAGTACCAGGCGTTGGCGGCGGGTGTTGAGTCCGAGCCAGGCTTGTTCGGTTTGCAGTTCGCGCAGCTGCACGCGGGCGTCTTCGTTCGAGGCGGGATCGAGATCTTTGGACCAGGCGATGTTGTCGAGCATGCGCAGCGCCTTCTCGCGGTTGCCTTGCTGCAGATACTGGTTGGCGGTGCTGAGCAGATTGCGGGCATTGGCACTGCGGCGGGCGTCGCGCTCGCGTAGCTGGGCGAGATAGGTTTGCAGGTTAGACACCTGAACCTTGCGAACGCCTTTGTGTTCGAGGTCGCCGCGATGGCTGGACAGGCGCATGCCTTCGGGCACGACCACTTGCCAATCCATGTTCTCCAGCGGGATCGGTAGCTTCGGTGCGATCAGGGCGAGGTCGTTGATCGCCTTCTCATTCTTGCCGGGGATCGCATACACGAACGACACGCGGGCGGGGCCATCGTTGAACGGATTGGAGACCACATGGAACAGGAAGGTTTCGTCCTCGTTGATGATCGACACGCTTTCGCCGTTGACGAAGGCGTTGTACAGGGTCGCGCCCTTCGGCAGGCGGATGCGCAGCGTCGATTTTTCGACCACACGGATGTTCATGTCGACCGAGGTGATCGTGTTGCCCGTGTGCGAGAACACAGTCAGCAGCTTGCTCGAGGTCACGTGTAGTTTGAGGATGTCGGCGAGGTCGTCGCGGGTCACGCGGAACGCCAGGGGACCGTCGGGTTCGGCGACGCGCAGACAGATTTCCGGGGTGAAGTTGCGCGCGTTCTTACGCAGGCTGTGCGGGATCGTCGTCCAGTCTGCGCGCCGCCAGCCGGCGGGCAGTTCGTCGGGTAGGCGGGCGTCCAGCCGGCCGGCGGTATGTACCGCGAAGTGGCTCTCCAATTGCCGAACTTCCGGTAGCTGGATGATCGACAAGCTGGCGAGCGCGTTGGTTGGCGAACCGGTTCGGTGGTATTCGATCATCACCGGCACGGTGCCGATCATGCGCCGGCGGAATTGCAGTTCCCAGGTGTCGTCCGCGCCATCCACGTCGTCGAGGCGGACGATGGTCGCGAGCGCGTCGCCAGTGGCCCGAACGCTGTCCCGTTCTTCTGGGCCGAGGTTCGGCAGCTTGAGCCGGAGGCTTTTTACGGTGGCGTTTTCCACGTCGAAATTCACCCCGATACGGGTGTGGGTGCGGCCTTCGCGCAAGGTGATTTCGTGCAGGGCCTTGGCGGTGATCCACGGGTCGAGTTCTTCGATATCGAGCACCAGCGACCAGTCGGCTTGCAACAGTTTGAACGCGTGCGCGCCCGCTTGCGGCACGCCGGCGGCGCGCGCGTCGAGCAGCGAGACGTTGGAACGGGCGACCGGGCGGAGGCGGATGCCGCGTTCCGGAATGACAAAGAGTGTGCCGGTCTCGCGTTTGGCTTCGGTGAGTCCGAGGCGGGGAACCGGCCAGGAAACGCGCGAACCAAGGCCGGTGGAGACCAAGGTGACGGCGAAATTCTGGGCGCCGATGGTCCGGCCATTTAGGTCGAGCCGCAGGACATCGGTTCCGTCCTCCTCGATTTCCGACCACTGCGCCAACGCCGGACCGGAGGCCGTCTCCACATCGAAGCCTTCCGGAATCGGCAGGCTAAGTTTGAAGATGCCGGCGCGCAGGATTTGTGCGGTGAGATCGGCGGCGAGTACGGTGCGTTCGCCGGCGATCGATAGGCGCTGCTGCCACACTGCACGGACCTCCGGTAGGACCGGGCCGACGGTGACGGTCAGCGGCGAATCGGCGGCGGCAGTGGCGGCATCGGCGTAGCGGAACACCCGGCGCAGGATGGTGCCGCGGGAAATCAGAGCGGCGTCGAAGTCCTCGATGTTCACGGGGGACAGACCTTCGGTTTCGACATTCTGGGCGCGTGCCGCATCGCCGAACGCGAGTCCAATTTTGCCCACGTCGCCGGCCGCGTCTTGAACGATCAGCGGACGCAGTTCGAGGGTGACCGGTAAGCCTTCGGCGCCGCGTTGGGCCGCCACGACGATCGCGAACGGAGCGGATTGGGCGGGTTCGATATTGAGGCGCAGCGAGCGCGTTCCAGGATCGAACTGCCACAGGCCGACGGGGCCGGTGACATCGCTGACCGTGAACCCGTCGGGCATGGTGAAGGCGAGTTTGGAGACGCGTCCCTGCGAGGGCCGGATTTCGACTTTGTGGCGAGAATCGACCACGCCGGGTCCGGGAATAAACAGGTTGGAGGTTTCTGCGTAGACGCGTGCCGCCTCTGCGTCGAGGTCGCGGGCGCGCGGTTGGATGGCGATCTTCGCCGGGGCGCGCAGGGCGTGTTGTGGGCCGAACACCAAGGTGGCGGAACTCGCATCAGCGGCCTCGCCTTGTTCGAGTCGAACGGCAACCGCCGAACGGAATTCCCAGCCCGCGTCCGGGATGGACAGCTCCAGCGTGTTCACCGTGGCGGGGCCGGTCGGCAGGGTGAAGCCGGCACCGAGTTCGGGGATGGCGAGTTCGTAGGAGGCGTTGCCGGTGTAGGTTCCTTCGGCGTCGAGGACGACCAGATAACTGCCGCCTTCTTCTGCGCTCTTGTGCAAGCTGAGTCCGTCCGCTTCGAACTGGGCAAGGATTGCTGGCGCCGACAGCAACGGGATGGCGGTTCCGGCTTTGCCGCTGACTTGAAAGGTCAGGTCGCTGTAGAGCCGGTTGTCCTCGATGATTGCGGTCTGTCGGATCGCGTCCGCGCTCGGACTGGCGTCGGCAGCTTCGACGGTCGAGGGTGTCATAAAGGGAAGGCTCAAAAGCAGGAACAGGAGCGCGGTGCCGCCGGCGATTGGCGGGGCAACGGTCGCAGTTTCGGTTTCAACCGCGACACCGGCTGCGTTCTTCGGACGCCGCTTGGCCATCTTCAAAAACCAACGGAAGCCGTCGAGCAAGTCACGCCATCCGAGGAGCAGGAACAGGAAGGCCGCGAGTAGAAAGAAGAACGGACCCGCGCCGCCGCGTTGCATCAACAGACCGATGCCAATGGCGACGCAGCCAAGCAGGCGGAACAAGCGCGGCAATTTGCCGATGCCAAAGAATGGCAGCACGAGAAGCAACAAACCAACCACCATCAACAGAATTCCTGGCGTCGAATAATGCGCGGACAGGGTGGTCACGTGACGTGCCGGAAGTTCGAAGGTCTGGCCATCGGCGATGATCGAGGACACCGCGTCGATCTGGCTGAGCACCGGTTGCTTGTGATCCATCGCGCGGAAGCCGAGAACCACCGAACCAATGATGGCCCCGATCAGCAGCAGCGCCGAGAGCACCATGGCGACGCGACTGCGCCACAAGCGCAAGATTAGGCCAAGGACCAGCGCGCCAACGAACCACCAAATGCCGCCGCTTGTGGTCGTCATTGTGGTTGCTGTTGTTGTAGTTGGTCTTGTGGTTGTTGGTTCTGCTACCCCCCGGAGCATGTCGTGCAGCATGTCAAAGCCCGAACGCGGCAGCACCCGTTGCAACACGGTCGCGCCGCGGTCGACGATCAGGTGGTGGCCGGGTTCGGTCTCGACGTGCCAGCGGGCGAACAAGGTGGAGGGCGAGAGCCGTGGCGCTTGCAGGCGCGGACGCGAGACCGAACCCGGCGTGGTGCCGAAGCGCATGGCAACATCGACGGCGGTGTTTGGGTCGACGTTCGGCGGCAGTTTGATGATCGTGTCGCCATCGTTGGTGCGCGGACTCACCGTTTTACCGGCGACCCGGACCTCCCACAGGTCGAGGTCTTCTGGCAGTTTCAGCCGGAGGCTTTTACGACCGCGCGTTTTCACAAAGTAGCGGGCGAGCGTGACCGCGTCGCCATCGCGCGAGACCAAGCTGCTGAGTTCGGCCACGTCGACTAGTTGCTCGACCGTCTGGCCGGGTTCGAGCCACTCGATTTCGAGCCCGAGCTTGAACGGGCGTTCGGTGTATTGGTAAATGCCGAGCGAGGGCGAACGCGACATCAACTGGAACTCGGCTGGTAGCTCCAGCGCGTCGAGCTCGAGCAGGCTGCTACTGACGCCGGACCAGGTGTGTTTGAGTTGCTGCGGGCTGGTGACTTGAATAATGCCGTTTTCGCCTTGGACATCGAGCGGCACAATGGTCGCCGGGACGAGGGTCGAGTTGCGCGACGGCATCGGTTGTTCGAAGGTGACCAGCAGCGTCTGCGCGCCGAGCGCGGGTTGGTTGAGATCGACCGTGACCGTCTCGCCCTGACGCTGCCAGGCCCGAACGTCCTGACCGTCGATGGCGACGTGGCCGAGGTTTTCAGGAATCGTCAGCCGCCATTGTTGCACCGGCGCGCCGACCACGAAGTAGTTGAGCAGCACCGAGCCGTAGGCGACGCCTTCCTTGAGCGAGTAGAGGTGAAAGGTGTCGACTTCGACATGCTGGCCGAGCGCCTCGACGACGAGTTCGGCGGCGGTGTTCGCGCTCCGGATACGGTAGGCTTGTTGCAGGGTTTCGTCGCGCATGGGAAAGGTCGACAGCGGAATTTCGGTGAGGCCTTCGAGGCTGCTGGTGGTGACGCGGTAGCCGGGCGTGGTGCTGACCCCGAGGTGGCCGCGGATGGTCTTCGCGTCGGCGAAGGAGAGCACTGGTAGTTGCCACAAACCCGCCTCGGCGGCGGCGGTGCGTTCGAGGCGGAGTTGCACGAGCAGGCGACCCTGCACCGCGCCGCCGAAGATGATCTGTAGGGCGCCGGTGTCGGTTTCGAGAACGTGGTCGGCGACTTGCCCCCCTTGGACTGACGCGACCGAATAACCGGTCGGGATGGTGAGATCGAATTCACGGATCGGCGCTTCGCGCACGTCGACTTCGAGATTGGCGCGAATGATCCGGTCGGTCTCGCCGAACTCGACCCGGGTGATTTGCGACACCGCGACCTCGGGTAGGACCGCGTCCGCAGTGATGGTGTAGGCGTGGGTGGCGGAGGGAAAGCGGTAGACAAAAATCTGCCGCGCGGACGGCGCGAGTTTGGCGCCGGCAAATTGTTCGGGGGCGAGCTGGGTGAGGCCGACGATGTCGGTGATGCCGAGCCGGACGGCACCGATGTTAGACACGCGCAACGCGCCGGAGTGGCGGACCGCGTCGGCGGGAATGAGCCGCAGCGGGTTCGCGGTGACCGGAAAATCGCCGATCGGGGTCTGCGAGGTGATGCGCAGTTGGCCGGCGCTTTCGATCGGACGCGACATGTTGATGGTGAGGGTTTTTCCGTCTGCTTCATCATTGAGTTTCCAGCCGACTACTTGCGCGCCAGTGACGTTGAGAATCTCGCCGTCGCCTTCGACGGTGAGCGTGATGGTGTTGAGTTCACCTTGCAGAATCTTCAGGTTGATGTCGCTGCTTTGGCGCAAAATGCCGGGTGCTACTTTCACGTCGACGCTCGCGGATGAGGTGTAAAATAGGGTGCCTTCTTCGGTGGTGCGTTCGGGTTTCCAGGCGAGTCGGCACCAGCCGTCGGCGGGCAGGAAGCCTTGCCAGGCCTCGCCCTTCCAACGCGGGACTACCGATTGTTTGCGGTCGAGTTCGACGGTCTCGGCGACGCCCTTGAGCGTGAGTGGCACTACGGCACCGGCCGGAACGCGGAACGATAGCGCCCGCTGCGCGCCGGTGCGGATGAGCTTGGCGTCGAAGGCAAGATCGATCGGAATGGTCCGGGAGGTCGCGCCGGGTTCGACGTGCAATTTGTACGTGGCAGGTACTTTCCCGGCGGCCGGGTGGAGCCGGATGTGCGCGATCTGGCTGGCGTTGCTGGGGCCAGCGGCGAAGGTGGGAATGGTGGTGATGGCGGCATCGCCAGCGAGCAGGTCGATCAGGGTGGGGGAGGGACTGGCGGGCACGATTATTTCGCCGGTGAGCTGCATGGCGGCGCTGCCAGTTTCGGCTTCGACGGTGCCGTCGAGCTTCATGTTGCGGAAGGTGGTTAGGCCGAGGTAGCGGTTGCGCGCGGTGAAGGAGACCGCGAGATGGCTGTTGGCGATGCAGTGGAAGCGCAGTTCGTTTTTGGCGGGGGGGGCGGTAGCGGTGGTGGCGAGGGCGGGATTGTCCTGGCGCGAGAGGCCGTCTTGTTTGGTCACGTTGAGCGCGAGTTCGGCGGGCGCGTTTACTTGGAGTTGGTGGGTGAAGCCGACCGCTTTGCCGGGTCCGAGTGTAGGCAATCGGATGCCGGTAGCGGTCTCGGGAATCTTTTGCAGGAGAGTTATAGTGACAGGGAATTCTTTGACAGGAGATTTGGCCGGCGGGCGTAGGTCAAGGTGCCGACGGGTGTTTGTGGTCTTGGCTTTCGGGTTGGGCACCGGTTGGCGGACCGACCAGGTGGCGAGGTTCGGACCGCTGATGGAGATGATCTCGCCGGGGCCATCGAGGTCGAGCGATAGGACCTTGGCTTGGCCTTGCAGCACCGAGATCGTGGTCGAGATGACGGTGGTGGCGTAGATCATGCCGGTTTGGTCGGCCGACGCGGGTTTGGCGGCTTTGCCTGGTTCGGTGGTGATCGCGGTTTTACTGGTAGCCTTGGCGGAAAAGAACAGCGGCGGTTCTTTGACCTCAGTATTGCCAGAGCCGGAGGCCTTGATCGAAATGTCGATCGCGTTGGCGGCGTTGTTGGCATTGCCGTTGGAGTTGGTTTGGGCGGGCAGCAGCACGGGGCTTAGGGCCAAGGCGAACGCGAGCAGGAGTGTTTGGAAAGGTTTCATGAGAGGGGAGGGCTACTGGGAAATTGAAGGGGAAAGGCGTTTGCGCTTTGCTTCGGTGTGGGGGCGGCGCTTGGAACCCTGCTGAGTGAAACCATCGCTGGCCTGCTCGTGACGCAGGGCGATTGTCGGATTGCAAATCCGACCCACGGACACGGATTGCAAATCCGTGCTACAGGCTTGGCGGATGCTACAGGCTTGGCGGATCCCCACGGACATGGCAGGCGGCCTGTCCCATTAAAAACCATGCTACATTCTTGGCGTGGCTTGTTCGAACGGGGGTACATGCTATCGTTCCAGTGCTTGGGCTTGGTCGATCATCTGGAACAGTTCGCGGACGCGGGTCTGGTTGGGGAAGGCGGCGGAGATGCGGCTTTTGCTGGCGGCGAGCACGGGGAGTTCGACCGCGGCACCGGCGGGTCCGCCTTTGAGGCGTTCGGCGAAAAACGCGGCGGTGCCGGCCAGTTGCATCGACGCGGGGGCGTGTTCGAACGACTCCGGGGTGCAATGGATCAGCGGCCAGGAGAGTTCGACCATCGAGTCGCTGGCGACATCGCGGAAGCGAACCGAGACTTTGCCGATCGGGCCTTTGCCTTCGGGCAGGACTTGGACTTCGTACACCGCCACGCCGGACTCGTCCGCCGCCATCTCGGCCGCGTCCACCGCGTCGTTGCGGAAATCTTCTTTCTTCAGGCGATGTTTTTCGTAGCCGATCAGGCGGTAGCGGTCGACGCGTTCGGGATTGAACCAGACCTGCACTTTGATGTTTTTGGCCGAGGGGCGGAGCGCGCCGGCGAGCTGGCGGGCGAAGCCGGCGTCGGCGTCGGCGGGATGGTTGAGCACGTAGTAGCGGCCATCGCCTTTGCGCGCGAGGGCCTCGAGCAGTTTGTCGTTCAAGTCGTCCGCGCCGACTCCGCAGGCGTCGAAGGCGATGCCTTGTTCGCGCAGGGCTTCGATCTGGGCCGAGAGCACTTCCGGACGCGCGTCGCCGAGATTGGCTGCGCCGTCGGTGAGCAGGACGATGCGGTTGATCGAACCGGCGTCGAAGTGTTGCTTGGCTTTTTCGGACGCGAGCGCGAGCGCGGCCTCGAGGTTGGTGCCGCCTTCGCTTGGCGTTTGGTCGACCAAAGCGACGAGTTCGGCGGCGCGTTGGCCGGGCAGCGCGTCGGCGATCAGGCGCGGGGTGCGGGCGAAGCCGATCAGGCTGACTTTGTCGCCGGCTTTGAGGTGGCTGGCGAGCACGCGGGCGGCGGCACGCAACGAACGCGCCCGATCCTCGCGTTCCATCGAACCGGAGACATCGAGCATCAGGGTGAGGTTCAGTCCTTGGGTTTCGCCGCGGCCCATGGCGGCGGTGCGCAGGCCGATGCGGAACAGGTCGCGCGACTGACGGAAGGGGTGGGCGGCGTGGCCGACGCGGCAGGAGATTTTTTCGGCGCGGGTGGGGGACGGGTCGCCGTAGTGCATGGCGTTGACGAACTCCTCGGCGCGGATCTTGGCCGGGTCGGGCCATTCGCTTTTGCCCAGCGATTTCTGGGCCAGTTTGAACGACACGTCGGAGACATTGAGCGAGAAGGTCGACCAAGCCTCTTCGGCGGCGCGCATTTCGGGGAAGGCCTCGTGCTGCTTGCGCCGTTCCTCGGCGGCGGCCTCTTGTTTTACGACCAGTTGGTCGAGCCGCAGCAGGTCGTTGAGGTTGCTTTCGACCACCAGTTCCTCGCGGTCGCGGTCGTAGACGGCGCGGCTGCCGATGGGCAGTTTGAGTCCGTGGCGGCGCAGGCTGTCGGCGACGTTCAGTTCGGATCCTTGGGGCTGGTAGAGTCCGGCGTCGGGATCTTCGAGGGGGTGGATTTTTTCCAGCAAGGCGGCGGGCAAATTGTAGACGACGTTCTTGAGTTCGCCGGGCTTTGCTTGGCGTTCAAGCAGCAGGCCTTCGAGTTGGTTGGCCATGCGCCATTGGCCGCTCTGATTGTGTACGAAGGTGAGTTCGCCGGAACTGGGGCGGTAGAGCACGGCGGCGCGTTCTTTGATGGGAAATCCGAGCCGTTCGAACACGCCGGTCACGTCGGCCTGACCGTCTTTGCCGGTGGGGATGTTGCCGAACATGGCGCGGTCGACTTGGTGGGTTTTGCTGGTGGTCCGGCTGCCGCCCGGGATCAACACGACCCGTCCGTCGACCAGTTCGTAGTCGAGGTTGTTGACGGTGCAGATCAGTTCGAGCGCGTCGATCAAGCTGACCCGGCGGAGTGCCATGGTAACCTTTGGTTGACGTGTGTTCGGCGCGAGTTCCATGTCGACGCCGATGCCGACGCCAGCCGTGTCTTTTTCGGTATCTCGTTCGCGGCTGGTTCTGACGAGGAAGTCGAGCACGTCATGAATACCGGCCTCTTTGAAGTTGAGTTCCGGAATCATAATCCGTTCCATCCGCTCGCGTAGTTTTTGTTGTTGCGGGTTCTCGGTTTCCGGTGCGAGCTTGCGGGTCGGCGCATTTTTTTTGCCGGGGGTGAACGGATAGAAACGGGTGATGACCTCGTCCACGGCATCTTTCGGCCGAAGAACGACGACACCGTTTTTGATGACATATTTTAGTCCGGTGATGTCGGAGACGAAATCCAGGCTGTCGCGCAAGCTGACCTTTTTCAGCGTGATGCTGACCCGAGGAACACCTGCGACAGATCCGAAGCCGTCATCGGGGCCGAAAAAGCCGGCATCTCCGACCGGACCGCCAAAGAAATCGTCCGGTGCGGCGGGTGCCGGCGCGGCGAGTTCAGGCAGGTCTACAATCATGTCAAAGCCGACTCCAACGCCGTCCGGATCTTTTTCCCGATCGCGTTCCCGGGAGGAGTCCACCAGGTAGTTGGCCACGTCGTAGATCGAGGCGTCTTTGAAATTGAGTTCGGGAATCATGATCTCATCCATCTTGTCCAGCACGGCCTCGGTCTTGGCATCGTCCTCCATCTCCTCTTCAAAACTTTCGGCGACACCGCCGCCGAGCTGCTGCAGGACCTTTTGGGTGATCTCATGATTTTCCTTGCCGTTCACGACGACGATCTGGCCCAGACGCGGTTGGTAGACAGCACTGGTCCCGAGCGGCATCGGCACGCCGAGACGGCTGAGGAAACCGCCGATGTCTTGGCCGAAGGGGGAGGGGCCAGCTCTGCCTCCGCCGCCGAACGGATCGCCGCCTCCACCGAACGGGTCGGCTCTGCCTCCGCCGCCGAACGGATCGCCACCTCCACCGAACGGGTCGGCTCCGCCCCCGCTGAATGAATCGCCACCGCCGAACGGGTCGCTGCCCCCACCGAACGAATCGCCGAAGCTGGATGGATCGACAGGATAAAATGTCGTATTGTCGCGGGTGATAGGGCCTACGTTGGGTTGGTAGTTCAAGGAGGTGCCAGGCGGGGGCGGTGGTACGCCGAGGCGGCTAAAAAATTGACTTGCGTCTTGGCCGGAAGGGTCGGCAACACCACCGAACGGGTCGCCGCCTCCGGCATCGTCCGGCTTCATCCAGGACTCACGTACTTCAGCCATCTTGTCGTTGTACTCGGCCCGGCGGCCGAGCGACCAAGTTTCGTAGCGGCGCTCACCAATCTGTTCCAGGGAGTCCAGTGACTCTTTGTTGTAGCGGTCCTGGGAAAGGATGTTTTCGAAGATCACTTCGGCATTGTCGTAGTCGCGATTGCGATAGAGCTCTTTGCCTTCGTTGACGAGGGCGTCGACCCTCGCGTTGCCACTGCCACCACCGCCGAACGGGTCTGCTCCGCCACCACTGAAGCCATCAAAATCAGCCGAAGGCATCGGCACGCCAGATTTGTAGAAAGATTCGGAAGCTTGAGGGGCGACGCCGCCATCGAACGCGTAGGATCCACCAAAAAAGCCGTCGCCTTTGACATTGCTTGCGCCGCCGCCGCCCGGTGCGGCGAACCCAGCCGAGGACGGCCCCGCTGGTTTCTTCATGTTCGGAACGCCATGGACGATGCCGCCGCCGGACATCATGTTGTAGTCGTCGTCGGGCATGCTTGCCCCTCCGCCAGCTTGGGCGCCGGCCAGGTTTTCGCGCTTCATCTGGTCGAGCACTTTCCCCGCAGTTTCGGGGTCACTTATTCCGTACATTCTGGTAGTAATGCCATTTGTGCTCTCGTTCAATTCTTCGCCGAGTCCGGCCTCGCCCCTCATCGTAGAATCTTCGGGATCGGCGATGCCGAAATCCTGAGCTCGTTCCGCCTTTAAGCCATTGGCCGGCTGGTTGCCTGGACGCGGGCCACTGGCGCTTGCGAACGGTGCCAGATCCATTTCGTCGTGTCCCCGGCCTTGCTGAGCTTTTTGCTGAGCGGATCGCGCCGCCGCTTGTTGGCCACCGCTTTGTTGCTGTCCCTGTCGTTGTCTGTAGAACGCATCCGGCCCAAGGCTCTGTTCCAGAAGTTCCTCGATGGTCTCTGGGTCGGCATCGCGTCCGTCGGCGAAGCCTCGGCTGAGTTCATCGGACGCTTCTTTGCGGACCTCCGATTCTTTATTGGAGAAATTAGATCGACGGCCGCCAAAGCCCATGCCGGACCCTGGCGTGCTGACACCGCCGCCGCTGATGCTTCCCTCGGCAAAATCGAGATTCGATTTCTCTCCGAGCGGCTGGTAAAATCCACCGGTGGCACCGGCTGTGCCCGCCGGCGCTTCGAAAAACGGGGACGGAGGTGCTGGTTCGGCAGGCGGCGCAGCGGGCCTTGCCGGGAGAGCAGGGGCTGCCGGCATGTCGAAGCTGGGAACGACGACCGCACCGGCGACTGCTGTTGCGCCGGAGGTATCTTCGAAGCCCCAGCGGCGTTCAAGGGTGGTCGAACCGAGCTGGCTTTGCCCGTTGTCGGCTTTTCCGTTGAACGCTTCGTCGCCGTCGTCTTCATCCATGATACTCAGGCCGGACACGCTGGCGATCCGGCCGCGTGACTCGCCTTCGGCCGCCGCACGTTCTCCATCCGCGCGTTCGGATCCGCTGGCGGCTTTTGTCTGATGTCTCCCTTTCACACCCGAACCCGTGCTGGCGCCAGATTCTCTCGATTGACGTGACATTTCATTGGCCCTGTCTGATGGTGAAAGGATTGCTGGGGCCGGTGTTTTTACCGGTCGGCCGAACGCGGTGGCTGGTTTGGGTTTGGCGACTGTGGCGCGCGTGGCCACCGAGGGAGTGGTTGGCGTGGGGGCGGCTGTGGCGGCGGTGGCGGTGGAGATAGAAGCAGACGCACGTGTGCTGCTGGGACGATCCCCTGAGAGTTTCTTGCCGTCGGTCACCTGGTTGGAACCGCGTCCGTTGCGGAACAGGGTGCCGTTGGCCGGCATGTCACCGAAGGTTGGGACGGAGGGCGTCCGCAGTGCGGGCACGGCTTCTTTCGTGGCGCGGACCGTGTCCCATTGGGCGGGGGTGCGGCGGCTGGCGTTGCTCGGCGGAGTGACCATCACGCGCTGTTGCACGGTCTTGTACTCGTCCGGAACCGTGGCATTACGAATGCTGGCATCCTTGGCCAAGGTCTGTTCGGTGACGCTTTCGATGCGAGGCGCAACGGCTTCCACACGCTGCGAAGGCGGGCTGACCATGACGCGGGATTCGCGGGTCTCATACTTGGCTGGGGTGACCACCAGTTCTCCGCCTGCATCGGCGACCTGCACTGGCTCGTCAACCCACTGGTAACGACTGGGCACAATCGCGCGGTTCGCGGCGGCGGCTTTCCCCGTCACCCGTTCGGTGACGGTCTCGTATTGGGTGGGCGGGACGAAATCCATCGCATGATCCTCTACTTGGAACGAGTAGGCGATGGCGGGCTCTGCTTGGTCGCTGGCCGGACTTCTTTGCTGCTCCAGCGACTGCGCACGCTTTGTCGCAAACTGGCTCGGCATCTCTCCGCGGACGGATCCGGCGCTCTTCGGGGCAGATCGGTCGGCGCGTTGCAGGACGGGGAACAACAATAGGCCGAACAACAGGGCGGCGGCGATCGAGGCGGCGGTCAGCAATACGCGGCTGCGACGGAAAAAACGCAGCGGTGCGCGGGCCTCCTTGGATGTCGTTGGTTCCGTGGTGGCAGCGGTGGCGGCGATGGATGCGGTGGCGCCGATGGATGCGGTGGTCTCTGCGGAACTGGAGCCTTGGGTGCTGGCCGTTTCCGACGTTTCAAGCTCTTGCTCGATTGGGGTGTCCGAGGTGCGCGGGGGTGTGCTTAGCGTGCTTGGTGTGCGTAAGGTGGCGAGTAGTTTGTTGCGTTTCCGGCGCGGCAGTTTCCAGGTCTTGCGATCCTCGGCGCCGGTTTCGGTGAGGATGCCATGAACGCGTTCGAGCCCGCGGCGGAAGCCTTCGAGGCGCAGGCGGTCGGGGTGTTCGGCGATGGTGCGTTCGAGTTCGATCACCTCGAACGGACTGGCCTCGCCCAGAACCAGCGCGACAATGCGGGCTTCAAGTTCGGTGGGGGGCGGCTGGTTTTCGTGGTTCATGGTGGGGATTTCAGATTTTAAATTTCAAATTTCAAAGGGGAGACGCGGCGCTTGGAGATTGGTGGGGATTTCAGATTTAAAATTTCAAATTTCAAAGGGGAGACGCGGCGCTTGGAGATTGGTGGGGATTTCAGATTTAGAACTTCAAATTTCAAAGGTGACGCGCGGCGCTTGGAGGTTGGTGGTAATTTCAGATTTAAAATTTCAAATTTCAAAGGCGAGACGCGGGGTGCTTGGAGGTTGGTGGGGATTTCAGATTTAAAATTTCAAATTTCAAAGGCGAGACGCGGCGCTTGGAGATTGGTGGGGATTTCAGATTTAGAACTTCAAATTTCAAAGGTGACGCGCGGCGCTTGGAGGTTGGTGGTAATTTCAGATTTAAAATTTCAAATTTCAAAGGCGAGACGCGGGGTGCTTGGAGGTTGGTGGGGATTTCAGATTTAAAATTTCAAATTTCAAAGGCGAGACGCGGCGCTTGGAGATTGGTGGGGATTTCAGATTTAGAATTTCAAATTTCAAAGGCGACGCGCGGCGCTTGGAGATTGGTGGGGATTTCAGATTTAGAATTTCAAATTTTAAAGGCGACGCGAGACGCCAAATTAGTCGCTAGGATGGGTGATGCCGGCGGATGCGAGCGAACTGGCGAGATCTTTGAGCAGGTGGTGGAGACGATAGCCGACATTGCCGACGCCGATGTCGAGGGCTTCGGCGATGTGTTGGTAGCTTTGGTCTTCGTGGTATTTCAGGCGGAGCAGCTGTTGGTCGGCGGCGGGGAGTTCGGCGAGAAGTTCGCGGACCATGCCGAGCGCCTCGGCGGCGAGCAGGGCCTCGTCGGGGGCGCTGCCCGGGGAACTCGCAGCGCTGACGGCGACCGAGCCGCCAAAGTTTGCGACCGACACGGTCGGCAGCGTGTCGGTATCGGGCAGGGGGATGACGGTTTCGCGTTTGTATTTGCGCAGATGGTTTAAGCTGAGATTACGAACGCAGCGGTAGAGCCAGGCGCGCGGGTGTTCGATCACGGCCCATTGCCGATGCAGCCGCAGGAACGATTCCTGAACCATCTCCTCGGCCACCGAACGCCGCTTCACGTAGCCGTGGGCAAAGTGCAGCAGCGCGGATTCGTTCGCCTCGAACACCGCTTCAATCGAGGGCTTTTCTGCAGGATACCCGACCTTTTGATTGTCCTTCAGCGGGTCGGTATCCAAGGAGGCTTCTCTAGGGTTCGGGCCGAACGGGGTGCGCGGGGTTCGCGGGGTGAGCGGGGTGAGCGGGGTGAGATTGGGCGCATGGCTTGACACGTTCGGGATTTCATCGGGTTCTGAAGAGGAGGACACGCCAGTGGAACGAGCCTTAGATCTTTTTCGTTCTTTTTCATCCGAAACCTTATTGGCCACCAATGCTTGAGCGCTGCGGTGTTATGGCAAGAACTTGCCATAGAGTGGCAGAACCTTGCCATAGTATGGCAGATCCTTGCCATACGATGGCAGAAGTTTGCCATAAATTTGCGTTGCCTTTTCGGGTCGAAAAAGTGGCCGGCAAGCGCTACGTCAGACGCCATGAGTATAAAATTTTGTGCCAGAGCCCCGGTCCGCGTCGATTGCGCTGGCGGCGGAACCGATTGTCCTCCCTACTCGGTGGAGCACGGCGGCGCGGTGGTGAACTTCGGTTTGGCGCGCTACGCCTTTGCTTCGGTCGAGGTGCTGGAGACGGGCGCGGGCGTGTCGGTTCTCAGCGAGGATTTTGGCGAAGAACTCACGGCGGCGCAACTCGATGACCTGCCGTCCGGTCGATTGGATTTGCTGGTCGCATTTGCCAAGCGGCTGCGTCCGAACTTCGGCTTTCGACTTGTGGTGAAAAGCGAGGCGCCGCCGGGCAGCGGGCTGGGTTCGAGCGGGGCGGTGGGGGTGGCCTGCGTGGCGGCGCTCGACGCGGCCATGGGCGTGTCGCGTCCGGCGGTGGAGACGGCCTTGCTGGCCAACGACATCGAACGCAACGACCTCGGGTATGCCGGTGGCGATCAGGACAGCTTTGGTCCGGCGTTGGGCGGGTTCAATTTCTTGAGCTATCAAGTGGGTGGCGGCACGCGCGCGCGCTCACTCGAACTTCCGCTTGAGACCCTGCGCGAGATCGAACGCCGCGGCCTGCTGGTTTACACCGGCCAACCGCATCTTTCGGGGAACATCCACGCCGATATCAAAGCGAGCTACGCCTTGCCGGACAGTCCGACGGTGGCGGCGATGCACGGCCTGCGCGGCGCTGGCGAACGTTGCGCCGTCGCCTTGGAGGCGGGCGACTTGGCCGCGTTCGCGGAATGCTTGAACGACAACTGGCACCACCATAAACTATTGCACGAGAGCTGCGACAACGAACGCCTGCGAACCTTCTACGCTGCGGCCGAAGGCTTGGTTGACGGCGGCAAGACCTGCGGGTCGGGCGGTGGCGGCTGTTTGTTTTTTCTGTGCAAAGAGAACGGCGCGCGCGGCGATCTCGAACGCGCGTTCGAGCAACTCGGCGGCCAAGTGTTTCCGGTTCGGGTGGACTCGGAAGGTGTGGTGGTTTGGCGCGGGTGAAGACTGATGGGGTGGCGTGAATGTAGGAGACGGGAATATAGCAAGGCGTGAAAGGAGCACGGACTTGCAGTTCGTGTCCGTGGCTCGGATTTGCAATGGGTCAGACCGTCTGCCGAGAGCATGCGGGAATCTAAGTTTGCCCGATCGGATGGAGGTCTTCGTTTCGACCGGACCGAGCGATGCAATCTCGAACCGAGCGCCAGACGGGTCGAGGCTTTATGTGTGGTTAGACCGCTCTGCGGAGGCAAAAGAATTTGAGGCAAAGGAATGGCAGCCTTATGTGCTTTGCGGTGAAATGTCGGACGAGAGTTTCCGCGTGCTCCGCGTTTTTCCGCGGTCTACGAGAGCCGTTAAGAAGCCGGCTAACCGACATCGTGGACTCCTTGCGGATAGTCGCCCGGGCGGGGCCGGCCTCCCACTTTAATCTTCGCCTCCCACGTTGATCTTCGCCTCCCACGTTGATCTTCGCGTCGCACGTTGATTTTTGCGCGCCTGGAATCACCCTCACCCGACGAACGAACGAAAGCCGCTCGCTTTGTAATGAACGATCTCAAGCGTGTTGTATATGCGTGCGGGATCGGCGGGAGCGGCACGGGCGATGAGGTGCAGGTCGTCGCCGTAGACGGCCATGGCGGGTTCGTAGATGACGGCTTCGGACGCGGCGACGAACGCGCAGTGCCAGTCGACAAGGTTGGCGGACACGTGCAGGGCGAGTCGGTTGACTTCGTCGCAGGGCAAGCCCGAACGCTCGCGCGGCAGGGCGCCGAGTTTGGTCATCGAGTCGCCGGGCAGGTTGCCGAGCAGGAGGTGGAGGCCGCTGGGTTCGTCGAACGCCAAGTCGAACTTATGGTGTGCGCCGGGAATCGGCAGGAAGGGCACAGGTGGTCCGGCGGGGGTGTGTTCAAACATCAAGGGCAGGGCGGGGTCGCTGGTGTCGACCCGTAGGAGGCTGCCGAAATTGGTGCGGTGGCTATACAGTCCGGCGACGACGTGGAGCGCGTGTTCGCCGTGCCAGAGGTGGTCGGGATTGTGAAGCCGCGCGAGGTGCGCTTCGGTCCAGCCGATGCGGTTGGCCCAGCGACCGGTGCCGCGTCCGCCTTTGCCGCCCTTGCTTCCTTTGCCAGAGCCGACGGAGCCGCCTTTGATGGTCATGCGTGCGAGGTCGATGCCGCGGTCGGCGTAGGGCACGTCGTACCAGGGGAGACCGACGCCGTTGCCGGCGCGTTCGGAGAGTTGGTCGCGGAACGGCGGCGCGTCTTGGGTGAAGTTCCACGAACTCGGCTTTTCGAGATTGGACTTCACGTCGGCGCGGGCGACGACGATCCCATGAGCGGAGGCGGTATTGCCTTTGCAACTGTCGTCGGTGAGCACGGTGAGCGCGGCGTAGATATAGCCATTGTGTTCGAGCACGTTGGCGGTCCCGAGCACGAAGCGGTTTTTCGAACCGGTGGCGGTGGTGAGTTCGGCGGTGCGCCAGGTGACGCCGCCATCGGAGGAGTGGCCGATGCAGAGATTGCCCGTGTGGCCGAGGGCGTAGACCGACGAGCCGAGGCGGAACAGGCGGGCGGAGCCGAAGGGCAGGGTGCCGCGTTCGGTCCATGTGGCGCCGCTGTCGTCTGAGAGGACGATGCGCGATTGAACCAGGTGGCCGGTCATCGCGTTGCGGCCTTTTTTGCCGGGCTGGGTTTTGACCCCGGGTCCGGCGAGATCGAACGCGGCGATCAGCCGGCCCTTGGGCAGGGCGACCAGGCTCGGGTGGGATACAGTGGCTTTGTCTAGACTGGCGGAGGAAAACACCAGGCTGCGGGTCTCTTGGGCTAGCGGCGGCATAGCGTTCGGGCATACCGACTTGCCAACCATACAGCAACATGAAATGGTGAGCTTGTGAACGAGAACGATAGCAAAATTACCCAGTTCAAGGAGCGCTTCCAGAGCAGCATCTACCGCCAACCGCTGGGAACCAATGACGCCCCCGCCAAGGAGGTGTTGCCGGATGTCATGCGCAAGCTGGGCATGAAAGGAGCCTACACCCTGAACTCGCTGGTCACTCAGTGGCCCGAGATCGTCGGCGAGGACAACGCGCGGCACTGCCGTCCGGCCAAACTCGAAATGGGACGACTCACGGTCTACGTCGAAAACCACATCTGGAATCAGACGCTCAAGCGCCACACCAAGAACTTCCTTGCCCGAGTGAAAAAGCATTTCCCTGAAAAGGGCGTGAACCGAATTTATTTTGTCATCGATCCGGATATTTACGATCCGCAGGCGGCGCCGAAGCACTACATTCCGAACGCGCATCGGCGCAAGAAACCGAATCCTAGCGACGATTTCTGAGCTAGCAGAGTGTGGTAGACCCGCACGATTCTGGTGAATGTTTCGCCCGGAGAGGGCGCGGAGAACCGCACGACTGGTGGGCCGGTCATTGGCTTCGGCGCCATCCCCAACCCCGGGTTTCGTTCGTGCCTCACTACACCCGGGGCTAGTATCGGGCCACCCCGTTGGGGTTCTTGATAGAACGTATGCAGCGGAAATTATTGGAAACCCTTCAAACATTTTGCGACGCGGCGTCCGAACGATCCGTTTCGCCGAGTTTGGTCGACGCTTCGTTCGGCGAATGCGATGATAGGTTGAGAAGGCACGGATTCATGCAGGGGGTTTCTGAGCGTTGGGCGAAGTGTTTCTGTGCCATCATTCCTTCGCCAGTTTCTGGAAGGCAGAGGGATGAAGCTAAGAACTGCCTCGGTATAGGTTTGATGAACTCAGCATCAATCGCCATGCATCTTCTATGATCAATCCCGAACGCGCCACCCAGCATCTTCTCGACCTCCTCGCCATAAAAGGCCTCAGCGGTAAGGAGGGTCGCGTCGCCGAAGCGGTGATCGAAAAGCTGGTCGCCGCCGGCTGCGAGCGTTCTTGGATTGCGTTCGACAAGGCAAACGAACAGATTCCCGGCGACTACGAGATTGGCAACTTGATTGTACAGATGCCCGGGACGGTCGATGGCGAACGCCTGATGTTTTCCGGCCACATGGACACGGTGCCGGTGACCGTCGGCGCGATTCCGCGCATCGAGGGCGATCGCATCGTCTCTCAGGAAGGCGTCGGACTCGGCGCGGACAATCGTACCGCCGTGGCTGCGTTGATCGTGATTGCCGAGACGCTGTTGCAGGAGAAGATCGATCATCCGCCGGTCACGCTGTTGTTCACGGTCGGTGAAGAGGTGGGGCTGTGGGGCGCCCGCTTCGTCGAACCCGCCGACCTCGGGCATCCCGCGATGTGTTTTAATTACGATTCTGGTGATCCCAACGAACTCTGTACCGGCGCGATCGGTGCGGACCGCTGGGCTCTCGACATTCATGGTATTTCCTCGCATGCCGGTGTGCATCCGGAGGATGGGGTTTCGGCCACCCTGATCGCGGCCCGTGCCATCGCCGACATGTCGGCCAAAGGCATGTTTGGAAAAATTGACCTGGGCGACCGGCTGGCCACCTCGAATGTCGGCATCATCAAAGGCGGTCAGGCGACCAACGAGGTCAACCGCCACGTGTATGTGAAAGGCGAGTCGCGGAGCCATGACGCCGACTTTCTCACCGAGGTGACTGCGACGATTAAAGCGTGCTTCGATTCTGCTGCGCGTTCGGTGACGAACGCGGCGGGTGAATGCGGTTCGGTGGACTGGCATTGCGATCAGGATTACCAATCCTTTGCGATTTCTGACGATGAACCGGTGGTTCAGCGAGCCATAAAAGTGGCGCGTTCGATCGGTCTCGCACCCTTTACCGAAGTGACTAACGGTGGGCTTGATGCGAACTACCTCAATCAAAAGGGAATACCGACCGTTACCCTCGGTGCCGGGCAGCATGGGGCGCATACGGTGAACGAATATGCGGATCTCCCCGAGTACTTGAAAGGATGCACCTTCGGCGTTGCTTTAGCATCATCGAGTTGAAATGTGGCTCTGATGAGCTAGGCTTTCAGCTTATGAAGCGAGAGCTAGAGCTGTCAGCAAATGAACTTGAGAGAGCCCAAGGTTTGGTGGGTGCCCTGCCGTTCGAGTTGCTGTTTGAAAATTCCACCGCCGCCACTTTTGTCGCCGATTTTTCCACTGCTATTTTACGTGCCAACCCGGCCTTCTGCGAATGGTCGGGCTACAGCCGCGAAGAGCTTGAGGGAAAAATGTACAGCCTCGATTTTATTTTGCCGGAGGATTTACCGGCGATTGCGGAGCAAACGAAACGGCGGATCCAGGGTTTGGATGTGCCTGAAAATTTCGAGATGCGGGCGGTAAAACGAAATGGTGAGGTGCAGTATATTCGCATTCAAGCAATCGTGGATCGTCAGAACAATCTGCTCATCTATTCGTTGATCAATATCGCCGCCGAACGCGAGTTCGCCGAGGTCAACATGCGTTACGACCACCTGCTGGAATCTTGCGGCATTGGTATTGTGGTGGTCGATCTCTCGTTCATGATTAAATACGTCAACGCATGGTTTACCAAGATGACCGGATACTCCCGCGATGAGGTGATCGACCAAGTGAACGGTCTCGATATGCTCTCGCCCGCCTCAGCGGAAGTGGCCATCAATCAGGCAAAGCTACGGTTGTCTGGAGATCCAACGTACGAGGCCACCCAAGAGATTGATGTGATCCACAAGGACGGGAAGATCATCCACACCCTGGTCATGAACACGGTCGTTCCCGGAACCGAGAATCACCTGTTGGTTACCTTTATCGATATCACCCCACGAAAATTAGCGGAAAACCAGTTGGCGGTGCGTTTACAACACGAGGGTTTGCTCACTCAGGTGACCAGTCGCTTTCTCGACCTGACTGCGGCTAATGTTGAACCGCGGCTGCAGGAAGCGTTAGATTTGTTCCGGTCCCACTTCGGGGCTGACCGGATGAGCCTGCATGTGTTCCGTCCGGATCAGCCGGCTGGACACTGCCGGAGCAGCGCCGCATTCGATGCGCCTCCGTCCCTATTGCGCGATGGGACCGAGGCGCCGTTCTGGACGGTGCTACGCGACTATTCCATCGGCATGCATCTGCGAAAAGGCGAGCCGCCGCCGCCCGGGTTGGAGACGTTGCACGAACGCATGTGCGCGGAGGGCATTCACTTGTTCTACGCCTTGCCCTACGAAGCTGGTTCGGATCATTATCTCCTGTCCCTTGAGTCCCATCGACCGCTCAATTGGACCAGTTCGGATTATTCCATTCTCGACACGCTGACGGTGGTTATCGCGAACGTCGTGGAACGCATCGGGGCGGAACAAAGCCGCGAGGAAATGCAGCAACAAATGTGGCAGAGCCACAAGCTCGATTCGATCGGCGTACTGGCTGGCGGGATCGCTCACGACTTTAACAACATCCTCGCTGCGGTCATCGGCAACGGAGAAATGGCCCGTAGCTTGCTCGCGGAAGACCCCGCGATGGCCCACGAGTGCCTGGACGATCTGTTGCATTCCTCGGACAAGGCCCGTGAGTTGGTGAAGCAGATCCTAACCTTCTCTCGCCAGTCCGAGACCGGGGTTCAAACGCGGTGTAAGCCCGTCTCGCTGGTCGAGGTTTGCGAAGATGCCACGGCGATTTTAAACGCGTCGATTCCGACCACCATTTCATTTATTACGGAGTTTTTGGTGCCGTCCAAATCGAGTATGATTCTCGGCGACAGTAGCCAACTCCTACAAGTCGTGATCAACCTCTGCACCAACGCTTATCAGGCGGTCGAGACCAACGGTCGCATCAGTCTGCGGGTGGAGTTGGCGGCGGAACAAGAAGAGTCCCAATTGCTCGAGCCAGGTGTGTCCTATGTGAAAATTGTGGTGCGCGACACGGGTCCCGGCGTGCCGCTCGAGCATGTGAAACGCATTTTTGACCCGTTCTTCACCACCAAAAAAACCGGGGCCGGGACCGGCCTCGGTCTCGCGGTGGTGCATGGCATCGTGTCGAGTCACGGCGGGATTGTGACGGTCGAAAATCTGCCAGATGCGGGTGCGAAATTTTCCGCCTACTTTCCCGTGTCGTTGACGGCAAAACCGTTTGCATCCCCGCCGCCGAGTTTGGACGCCCCGACGGAGTCCGGTGACGGCGAATGCATTCTGGTGGTTGATGACGATCCGGCTGTCCTCAAACTCATGACCGCCATGCTGAGCCTGATGCAGTATCGGGTAGTGGTTCACGGCGAGGCCGAGGATGCAGTGAACGCGTTCCGCGACCATCCTGGGGATTTCGATTTGGTTATCACCGACATCACCATGCCGCGCATGACCGGCAATGATGTCGCGCGGGCGATCAAGGACGCGCGTCCGGACATGCCGGTGCTTGCCTGTTCTGGGTACAGTATCAGCGGCGTGGACCGTTCGGTGATCGACGGTTTCATCTCCAAGCCGTTCCGCAGAGCAGATCTTTCGGTGGCGATCCGCCAGGCTTTGCCTGCGACGAACTTGGTGAATCCCTGCGGTTCCTGAAACCGGCACATTTCAGTCGTCACTGACGCCGCCGGCGGTTACGACGCCACTATGGAACTCTACATCTTCGGAGTACTTGGTGCGGTTTTAATCGGCATCGCGAAAACTGGTGTGCCCGGCGTTGGTATTGCGGCAGTGCCGCTGCTGGCGACAGCAGTGGAGTCGGTCTATCCGGGCGCCGGCGCAAAGCTGTCGGTCGGCTGGTTGCTGCCGATGTTGATTGTTGCCGACATCTGGGCAGTCTCGAAATATTGGCGGCACACCGATTGGTCGATCATGAAGAAGTTGGTTCCTTGGATCGCGCTTGGTTTGGTTGTCGGATTTCTGTTCTACAGCAAAATCAAGGCGGAGGATTTCAAACCAATGCTCGGCGTTCTGGTGCTGGTGATGCTCGGACTCGATCTGCTCCGCCGGGCCGGACGACTGACCGCTGTGCCGAAGCATCCCGCGTTCACCGGCTTTGTCGGCACCGCCACTGGCGCATCGACCGCACTGGCCAATCTCGCCGGCCCCGTTATGAATGTGTATTTTCTTTGCTTGGGACTCAACAAGGTTCGCTTCATGGCGACGGGCGCGGTGCTGTTCTTTTTGGTCAACTTGTCCAAGGTGCCGTTCTTCTTATGGAACGGCGGAATTTCGCCGGAGAGTTTGATGTTCAACCTGAAAATGATTCCGGCCATTTGCGTCGGTGCCGTGCTCGGTTTCTGGTTGTTGCCGCGGGTTCCGCAAAAGGTGTTCGACGGACTGGTCACCTTCTTTGTCGTCGCCTCCGCGATCAAACTTCTGGCCTTCTGATCAAGCGGAGCCGCGCCACAATCCGATTGCAATTTCAGGCTTCCTCCGCCAAACCCGACCAAATCTATAAGGAATTACTGCTATGAAACTCGAAACCAAAGTTCTGCACGCCGGCACCGCTCCGGACCCTGTCACCGGCTCGCGCGCCATCCCGGTTCACCGCACCACTGCCTTCCAATTTAAAGACACCGAACACGCCGCCAACCTATTTGGTTTGAAAGAGCTCGGCAATATTTACACCCGCTTGATGAATCCGACGCAGGACGCGCTGGAGCAACGCGTCGCCGCGATGGAGGGTGGTGGCGCCGCTCTCGCGCATGCCTCCGGTACCGCCGCGATCTTCAACTCGATCGTCAACATCGCCCAAGCGGGCGACGAAATCGTGGCCGCCAACAATCTCTACGGTGGTTCCTACACCATGTTCAACGACATCCTGCCGAAGTTCGGTATCACCGTGAACTTCGTCGATCCGAAGGTGCCGGAAAACTTCGCCGCCGCGATCACCGATAAGACCAAGGCGCTGTATTGCGAAACGCTCTCAAACCCGACCTGCGACGTCTCCGATATCGCCGCCATTTCTGACATCGCCAAAGCCCACGGCCTGCCGCTGATTGTCGATGCAACCTTCACCACCCCGTACCTTCAACGGTCCATTGAACACGGCGCAAACGTCGTGGTCAACTCGCTGACCAAATGGCTCGGCGGCCACGGCACCGGACTCGGCGGTATCGTCGTCGACGCCGGCAACTTCGATTGGACCAGTGGCAAATGGCCGCTCATGAGCGAACCCGAACCCAGCTACGGCGGCGTTCGTTGGGCCACCGACCTTCCCGATTTTCTCCTGCCGGTCGCCTACATTCTACGCATGCGCGTGGTCCCGATGCGTAACCTCGGCGCCTGCATCGCACCCGACAATGCGTGGATGTTCATGCAGGGCATCGAAACGTTACCGCTGCGTATGGAACGCCATTGCGAGAACGCCCTCGCCGTCGCCAATCATCTGAAAAGCCACGGCAAAGTGGATTGGGTTCGTTATCCGGGTCTGCCGGGCGACCCGTCCAACGACAAGAATGACAAGTATCTAAGCGGTAAAGGCGGCACCATGGTGGTGTTCGAAATTGGCGGCGGCGCTGAAGCCGGACGCAAGTTCATCGAAGCCTTGGAAATGTTTAGCCACGTGGCCAACGTCGGCGACGCCAAAAGCCTAGCCATTCACCCGGCCACCACGACCCACTCGCAGCTCAGCCCCGAGCAGCAAGCCGCCGGCGGCATCTCACCCGGCCTCGTTCGTCTCTCGGTCGGCATCGAGCACATCGACGACATCCTTGAAGACCTCGACCGCGCATTGGGCGCAGCTTTGGCCTAGTCCACTCTTCGAAAGGCTACGAAAAAGGCAGGTCGTTTTGGCCTGCCTTTTCTTTTTGTTCGGAGTCTGACGCCATGTCCGCAGCGATTGAGCTAGCTCCCGATCGGCCAGCCGTTCCTTTGGTTTTATCCATCGAATAGAACCGTCAGGCTCGCTTTGTTTGGGTCCCCGCGTTAACGCCTGCCGATGACCAATGAAATTTTTGTAACCTGCGGACGCGGTATCGCGCCGATCCTTGCGGCGGAAATCGAGGGCTTGGGCCTGCCGGTAGCCAAGCAGAAAGACAGCGGTGTGTGGACCCGCGGGGGCCCGCGGGAAGTGATGCGCCTCAACTTGCATCTGCGCACCGCGATGCGGGTACTGGTGAAGTTGGATGACTTCACCGCCTCAAACCCGGACGCGCTCTACGCCAAATTGCACCGATACCAGTGGGAGAACTTGCTACCGGCCGACGGCTATCTCTGTGTGAACTCCAGCGTGAAGAACCAGCACATCACCGACACGCGCTTTGCCAATCTCAAGGCCAAGGATGCAATTGTCGATCGGCTGCGCGAGGAAACTGGCGAACGCCCGGACTCGGGCCCGCGCAAAGATGGCATGGTGGTGTTCGTCTACTGGCTCGAAAAAGACGTCACGGTGTTTCTCGACTCGTCGGGGATTCCGCTGTCGCGCCGCTCATACCGACACAATCCTTGGAAAGCGCCGATGCAGGAGTCGCTGGCCGCCGCCTGCCTGCTCGCTTCCGGCTGGGACCCAAAAACGCCCTTCGTCAATCCGATGTGCGGCAGTGGCACCCTCGGTATCGAGGCAGCTTGGCTGGCGATGAATCGGGCGCCGGGCATCTTGCGCGAAACCTTCGGCTTTCAATTCGTCTACGGTTTCGAACAGGATGACTGGGTTCGGCTTTGCCAGGAGGCTGAGGCTGCCGAACGTCCGCTCGAGACGGAGATCATCATGAGCGACCGGGATCCCGGCGCGCTGGACGCCACCGAGGGGAACTTGGCGCGCGCGTTTTTGATTTCCGAAAGTGGCGAAGGACGGAAGCCGACGTTGCAGCGCTGCGCGTTTGAGGAGACGGACGTGCCGGAGGTCGGTTCGGGTTCGGGATTGGCGATGATCAATCCGCCCTATGGGCAACGGATGGGCAAAGGCGAAGAGGCCGAACTGCTCGCGTTGTATCAGGATATTGGCGGCTTCTTTAAGCGCCGTTGCCCCGGTTACCGTGGTGGTGTGTTTAGCGGCAATCCGAAGTTGGCCCGACAGTTTGGACTGACCTTGGCCGAGTCGCATACGTTCTGGTCGGGGCCGCTCGAGTGTCGTTTGAACTTTTTCGATATCTTTACCCCCGAGCAGCGCGCCGCATCCGAACGAGCCGCGTCCGAAGAAGAATAAAAAATGGCACCCTGGACAGGATTCGAACCTGTGACCGTCGGATTAGAAGTCCGATGCTCTATCCAGCTGAGCTACCAGGGTAAAAGCGCCGTATACAGCGGTTAAACTAGTTGTCACCGAATTGTCACCACAGGCTTTGTGGAGAGGGTAAAACCCAACAGAGAATGAAACAATGAACAGATCAGTTGGCTGAGGACTAAGCTGTAATCCACATGCATGGCAAGCCAAAGGTGACGACGACTGAGGACGAAGACATCAAGGATGAGCGACTCGGTCTTGCACAAGCACGACTGCCCCTCAGCAGGATTGGCATGAATCTAATCGTTCGTGCACGGATCGGCTTTGGTTTTTTCCAGTTCGGCCTTCATCTGGGCCAGCAAGTCTTTTCTTTCCTCTTCAGACATGGGGGAATCCTTGCGGTTATTGACGTCAAACACAAGTAGACGCAGCGTAAATGGGACCTTGTCACGATGGGCCACTGCGAACCCATTCCTGTTTTTACTTGTGGCACTTGTGGCCAACCTGCATTTGAGTGCCACAGACATGCGAACCACCACCACAGTAAAGCTCACAGCAACAAACACGACGCGCGGGACCTCTTCCGCCATCGTCATGAAGTGCGCCCCCATGGCTGTCCCTTTTCATATCACCCGCCCTTGTGCGGGTCTTTTTACACCAAGATCATGAGTACAGACGAGAACAAGCAGGAAGCCACGCTCCACGTGGACGGGCATGAATTGAAATTTCCAATCATCGAGGGATCCGAAGGGGAACGCGCCATTGATATTGCCGGGCTACGTGAGCAGACCGGTTTGGTTTCGCTCGACCCCGGTTTTGTGAACACGGCCTCGTGTCAGAGTGATATCACCTTTCTCAACGGCGAAGAAGGCATTCTCCGGCACCGTGGTTACTCCATCGAGGACCTCGCCGGCGACGCCTCGTTCCTCGGAGTGGCCTACTTGCTGGTGTACGGGGAACTGCCGACCAACAAGCAGTTGGCCGATTTCGAGTCCCGCGTTCAGGCGCAATATGACATTAATCCGGAGATCGAAAAGATTCTCCACGCCTACCCGCAGCAACACCACCCGATGGCGGTGCTGTCCTCCTGCACCATCGCGCTGACGGCGCTTTACCCAGACGACATGGCGTTCGAGACCGGCGAGACTGTGCCGATCCTGCTGGCCAAGTTCGCCGTGGTGACTGCGGCGGCGCACCGCTTGGGCGAAGGCAAGGAGATCATCCCGCCCGATCCAAAGCTCGGCTACTGCGAGAACTTCCTGCATATGGTGTTCGGCGACGAGGACATCGACGGCGATCTGATGGAACTGATGGCCAACGTGCTCAACCGCATGCTCATCCTCCACGCTGACCACGAGCAAAACTGTTCCACCTCGACCGTCCGCCTCGTCCACAGTTCGGACGCCAATCCCTACGCCGCGATTGCTGCTGGTGTCGGCGCACTCTGGGGACCGTTGCACGGCGGTGCCAACCAGAAGGTCATGGAAATGCTGCAAGCCATCAAAGAAGACGGTGGCGACATCGAAAAGACTTTGGAGAAAGCCCGCAACAAAGAGATCCGCCTGATGGGCTTCGGTCACCGTGTGTACAAAACCTACGATCCGCGCGCCCGTATCGCGAAAAAGTCTTGCGATGAGTTCCTCGAGAAACTCGGCGAACGCGAGAATCTCGTCGACATCGCCGTCCAGCTTGAGGCGGCCGCCCTCGCCGATGAGTATTTCAAAAAGCGCAACCTCTATCCCAACGTCGATTTCTATACCGGGCTGATCTATCGCGCGATGAAGTTCCCGACGGATCTGTTCACCGCGTTGTTTGCCATCGGGCGTTTGCCCGGTTGGATGGCGCACGCGATGGAGTTAAAGGTCGATCCGGCAAAACGCATCGGGCGTCCGCGTCAGGTGTATCAAGGCCCGAACGCGCGCGAGTTCGTGGCCTTGGCCGACCGCGACTAGAGCGGCTACTCTGGCGAGGTTCTTGGCGCAAAACGCGCCGCCAGTCTGGAAGACTGGCGAGACGGTACCGCCTAGAAGGCGGTACTACTTGAGCGGCCGTAGGACGGCCATCTTGGCCGTCCCGTCTCGGCAGCCTTCTAGGCTGCCGCGCGCCGAAGCCGCGTCTCAGAGGTTCCGCCAAACTCTCAGGTAGCCAATTCCAATCTTCCTCTGACGGTGTGTTGTCAGAGCCTTTTGCCGCGAACTTGTGGGGATGAGATGCTCCCCGTTCCCCGCCGCCTGCCTAGTTGTTCTACTCTGCCTGCTCCCATCGAGAACGCGTTTGAGACGGCAGCGCTCACCGAGGTGCCTTGCGAGACTTACAAACTAGATGGGTTCTACGAGAAAGCCACCGAGGTGGAGGATTGGGGATCCTCGAAGGCGCGGCGCGGCGCATTCTCAATCTGACCGATGGTTCGGAGAACGACCCGGCATATGGAACGAAATGCGCATCGAGTGCCTCGGCGATGAGGTGAAGGTGTGGGTGAACGGCGACTTCGTGAACCACGGATTCGATTGCACCGCGAGTAAGGTAAAGATCGCAATTCAGGCCGAAGGGGCCGAAGTGGCGTTCCGCAAAATGGATTTTACGTCGATCAATATGCTGAGCGAGTAGCCTGTAGGCACGCTTGATGCCAAGCGAACCGGATGAACCCCGAACCACAGTTGGTACCATTTCGGTCGTCCTCAATCGCACCGGCTCGGGAGGCCCCTCGCCCTCCAGTTTTGATTTTGGACGGTCGAGAAATATAAATTGAAGTTGCCCTAGGTGTATTTCAGGACTTCTTCGATGGTCGTGTAGCCGTCGAGGATGCAGCGAATGCCGTCTTCGCGCAAGGTCCGCATGCCGAGTTCGCGGGCCTTGTTGTTGATCTCGAGGGTGGGCGCGCGTTCGTTGATCAGTTCGCGGATGGGATCGCTGGCGCGTAAGTATTCGAACAGGCCGCGGCGGCCTTTGTAGCCGGTTTGGTTGCAGGTCTCGCAACCATTGCCGGTGTAGAATACCTGATCGCCGACGTCTTCGCGACGCAGTCCAATGGATTTTAATTGATCATCGTTCGGCGTGAACGGGGTTTTGCACTCGCTGCAGATTTTACGCAGCAGACGGGTGCCCATGATGGCCTCGACCGAACTTGCGATCAGAAAGGGTTCGATGCCCATATCGACCAGTCGGGTGACCGCGCCGGCGGCGTCGTTGGTGTGCAGCGTGCTGAACACCAAGTGACCCGTGAGCGATGCCTGGATGGCGATACGGCAGGTGGTGAGGTCGCGGATCTCACCGACCATGACAATGTCGGGGTCCTGCCGGAGGAAGGCGCGCAGGGCCTTGGCGAAGGTGGAGCCGGCGCGTTCGTCGACCTGAACCTGCACAATGCCGTCGAGGTCGTATTCGACCGGGTCCTCGGCGGTGAGGATTTTGTCCTCGACCTTGTTCACCTTCTGCAAGGCCGAGTAGAGGCAGGTGGTCTTGCCCGAACCCGTGGGGCCGGTGATGATGATAATACCGTTCGGCTTTTCGATATCGATGATGAATTCGTCGAAGACTATTTTCGGCAGGCCGATGTTCTCGAGTTTCAGGCCGAGGGCGCTACGGTCCAAGACACGCAGCACCACGGACTCGCCGAACGCGGTCGGCAGGGTCGATACCCGGAAGTCAACCGGGCGCTGTTTAATCACCATTTCGATACGACCATCCTGCGGCAGACGCGTTTCGGCGATATCGAGACCGGAGATCACTTTCACGCGGGAGATGATCGGCACGGCGAGGTGGCGGGGCGGGGGAGCCATTTCATATAGGGCGCCGTCGACCCGGATCCGGATTTTGAAATCTTTTTCAAAGGGCTCGAAGTGGATGTCGGACGCGCGTTCCTGAACCGCCTGGTAGAGCACGAGGTTGACGAAGCGGACCACCGGGGCGGCGTCGGCTTGTTCGAGCATATCGTCGACGTTGAGCATGCCGCTTTTGACTTCGCCTTCGCCGGCGCTGTCGAGACCGAGGGCCATGTCATCGAGGATTCCTGCAACCGAGTCGGCATCTTCGCCGTAGTTCTTCTCGATGAAGGCGCGGATGGCGTCCTTGGCACCGACGACGAACGAGACGTCCTTGCCGAGCGCGAAACCGATTTCGTCGCCAATCTCAAGCGGGACAAGTTCGTAGGTGGCGAGTACCATGGAAGAGGGCGTGTCTTCGACCACGATGACGTTGTACATGCGCGCCATCGAACCGGGAATCGCGGTGATGGTCTCGGCGTCGATCTCGTAGTGTTCGATGTCGAGCACCGAGGTGCCGAGCTGCCCGGCGATCACTTCGAGCAGGGAGCCTTCCTCCATATACTCTTGGTCGACCAAGAGATCGCGCGGGGTCTTCCCCGAACGCTCGTGCTCTTCCATGAGTTCTTGGGCTTGGAGCTCCGTGATGTAGCCTTCGTCGGCGAGAGCGAACAGCAGGGGATCGGTGCGGAAGTCGGCGGCCGATGTCTCCTCTTCGGGAATAATATTGTCGGGATTGGCTTCGGCAAGCTTGGAAAGGTCGACCCGTTCTTCTTCAGTATTTTTGCTCATGCGTCATCTCCCATAGTGACCCGGAAGACCTCGTCGAGCGTGGTCATGCCGGAGATGGCTTTTCGGAGTCCGTCTTCGCGCAGGGTGCGCATACCGTTTTCGCGGGCCTTCACCCGGAGTACGGTCGAGGGGGCGCCGTCGAAAATCAGTTTTTGAATCTCTTCGGTCATCACCACGATCTCGAAGATGCCGCGACGGCCTTTATAGCCGTTGCCGCCGCACTTCTCGCAGCCCGCGCCTTTGTAGAGCGGCGCGTTGAGCACTTGTTCGGCGTAGGGGCCAAGCAGCATCTTGTCGCGTTCGGTCGGCACGGTTTCCTCTTTGCAGTTCTGGCAGATGTAGCGGACAAGGCGTTGCGCCATGATACCGCGAACGGAGGAGGCGACTTGGAAGGGTTTTACGCCGATGTCGACCAGACGGGTGATGGCGGAAGGGGCATCGTTGGTGTGCAGGGTGGAGAACACCAAGTGACCGGTCAGCGAGGCGTTAATCGCGATCGTCGCCGTCTCGTTGTCTCGAATTTCTCCCAGCATGACGATGTTCGGCGCCTGACGCAGCATGGCGCGCAGGGCGGCGGCGAAGGTGAGGCCGATGTCCTTGCGCACGTTCACCTGGTTGATGCCGTCGAGCTGGTATTCGACCGGTTCTTCCACCGTGATGATCTTGCGGTCGGGTTTGTTGATCTCGTTCAGACAGGAGTACAGCGTGGTGGTTTTCCCCGAACCCGTGGGGCCGGTGACCAAGATGATGCCGTCGGCCATGGAGATCAGTTTCTCGAAGGTGGCCTGGTCGTCTTGGAAGAAACCGAGGTCGGGCAGACCGAGCTTGAGCGAGTCTTTGTCGAGGAGGCGCATGACGATCGATTCGCCGTGGGTGGTCGGGATCAGTGAGACACGCAAGTCGAGGTCTTTGCCCATCACCGGAATCTTGATGCGTCCGTCCTGCGGGACCCGCTTCTCGGCGATGTTCATGTTGGACATGATTTTCAGGCGCACGATGATGGCGGCTTGCAAACGCTTGGGCGGACTTTCGACAATGCGCAGAACGCCGTCGATCCGGTAGCGGACGCGCAGTTCGGTCTCCATCGGTTCGATATGGATATCGGAGGCTTTGATTCGGTAGGCGTCGATGATGAGCAGCGAAACGAGACGGATAATGGGGGCATCGTCGTCGTCTTGGTCGAAGGTCTTGGTGTCCCCGGCGAGCGCGATGCCGCTCTGCGTCAGGTCCTCCATCATGTTATCCATGGCACTGCCGGCACCATAGTAGCCTTCGAGGACATCCTCAATCTCGGACAGCGGGGCGACGACCGCTTCAACGTGTTGGTTGAGAAGGATGCGAAGATTGTCGATCGGATCCATGTTGAGTGGATCGTTGACGGCGACCGTAAGGCCGTTGACCGGGTCGTTCGAGATCGGCACGATTTTGAATTTCTGCGCGATCTCTTTTGGGACCAGCGGGTACACTTCCGGATCGATATCGCCTTTGATCTTGGCGAGTTGGATGACTTCCATGCCGAGATCTTCCGCGAGCAGGGACATGATGTCGTCGCGGGCGCAAACTTCGTGTTCGACCAGAAGGTCGACCACGGATTTGCGTTCCTCGTAGGACATCTCCAAGGCATCGTTGGAGGTTTCCTGATCAATCACATCGTGTTTGACCAGCGTCTCTAAAATGAATTCGTCGTTGGCGGTCACGAGGTCACCTCTGTTGGCTTATTCATTTGGGTATCAAGGGCTTGGGTTGTCCACATAGTAGGAATTGATATAGAGGACAGCGCGCTTGTGAGGCAAGACACAAACTCAATTCGAGCGGCTTCCAACCGTGCAATCTGTGTGAAAATTAGGCGCAAATTTCATCGGGGGGCGACGATGGTTTGGACATGTGTCGCACCCGTTTTGTTGGATCAACTCTGAAGAAACCCATGCTCATTTCATTCCGGTTGATCGGGAGCTACTCATTGCCGAGGAGAAGCAGGACGATTGATTCGCCGTGGGAGGTTGGGATGAGTGTGACCCTTATGTCGAAGTCCTTGCCTTTGACCGAAAATTGGATTCGTCCGTACTGCGGCACGCGGGTCTCGGCGATGTTCATATTGGACATGATTTTCAGACGCCTGATGATGTCGTCTTGCAGATACTTGGGCGGACTTTCGGCCTTCTGCAAAGCATCGTTGATCCGGTAGCGGATGCACAACTCGACAGCCATCGGTTCGATATGGATAGCGGACGCTTTTAGTCGATACCCATCGATAATCCGTCGGCAAACAAGGCGGATGATCGCTTCATCCCGTCCCTCAAGATCACCTCCACCAAGCTTCATGTTCGCTTCAAGGCGTGGTTTTTGGCTGCTCGTTTCGCGAACGGTTGCTATTTGTTCAGCTGCATCCGGCGACGAAATTCTTGCAGTTGCTCGGGTGTCAGGTTCTGGGGATTGAAGCGTGGCACGCCTTCGGCGGGGGCTTTCGGTGCGGCTTTGGCATCTTTGGTGATGTCGAGAAACCAGTCGCCTTGGATCAAGCGCCAAAAGGAAGGATCGCCGTTGGATTCACCGGTGAAGGGATTCTTAAGCACGGGCACAATTGTGGCTTGGTTTTTTGCCGGGTCGAGTTTTACGTTGGTTTTGCTGAGCGTGACACCCAAGCCTTTCGCCACACCAACGATGCCTTGCATGATGGCAATCTGTGGCTTGATGCCGTTCTCACCGACGGACTTCACATGTTCGGGATCGATCAAGGCGAGCACCTTGCGCGGTTGTTCGGTTGCCAAGGCGTTCCACAACTCGCGATATCGTTTTTGCAAGCGCACGTCATCACCCTCGCGGAACGAACGCGAAGTCGACCCAGTTGCAGGAGCTGCTGCGGCAGTGGCGGCGGCCGCGGCATCGCTGTTGGCCGTGGCGACCAAGCGCTTGGCCTTGAGAATGTCAGGGTTGGTGCTGAGCGCTTTGATTTCGTTATTGGCGAGGGTAGCCTGGTCCAAGCTACCGGCCTTCGTATGACTCTCGCGTTGGCCAAGCAGAAGTTTGTTGTATTGGCTGGCGAGGCTGAGCAATCTTCGTGAGGACTCCACTTCCTGCGTGGCGAGCGAGCCCAAGAATTGGTTTTGTAGTGCTCGGAGTTCGGCGGGTTGAGCGACCACGTCAGCCGCAGTGAGGGTGAACTCTTTCGTCCAGCGTTCGCGTTCTTTTTTGACGGCTTGCATCGGGTCGAACTGTCCGGCGACTTGGTAGCCGGTCTGAACGGCGGTGAGCTTTTCGAGGTAGCGTTCGCCACTGGCGAGCCGTTTGACTTTCAGTTCGTCGGCGATGCGCTTGCTTTGTTTCTGAAAGGTTTGTTGTAGCTGCGTCAAGGTCGGTCCTTGGGCGGCTACGGGCAAGGCCAAGCTGACGGCGAAAGCGAAGAGGAGAAGGGTGGTTTTGTTCATCGGTTAGACTCCACAATTCATACACGTTCAGGGCGGCGAGGGTTACAGCGTCACGATGTTTTTATTAGGCCGACTTTTCAGCCGGTTCTGCTTCCTCTTTGGGACGGGTGAGGCAATGGAAGCCGACGCAGGGTTCTTCGGGAACGCGGTTTTTTTGGGCGTTCATGAGCAACTTTTGCACTTGCCCCATGGTGTTGGGATCGAGCGCGGCGGAGATGATCTGCTGTTCTCCTTTCGGTCCGCGGACGACCGTGGTCAGCACCGCGACGGTACCGTCGTGTTGCAGGGCGGAGATGATGTTTTCGCCGATTTGGGCTTCAGGGGTTTTGATGGTGGTGACGAAGTGGGCGAGTTGTTTTGCGTCCACATCTTCGACCACGTCTGGGACATCTGCTTGGCCTTCCTGCATGTTACTTGTCCTCCAGTTTGCCGGCGGCCCAGAGGAGGCCTTGGCTGACCAAGTCGAGGAAGACCTCGTCGCGGAAGGTGGCGTCGGAGTGTCCGTAGGTGGTGCCGAAGACGCGGCTACCCTCGTAGTCGTTCACCCAGATGACGGTGTGGTCTTTTTTGTCGCGCTCGCTTTTGGAGGTGGCGAGCGGGGTCATGCCTGGCCATTCTTTCTCGACGATGTAGAGTTCGTCTTTCTGGGTGACCCAGTTCTCCGGCACGTCGCGCATGATCGGATGGTCGGGTTTGGTGATCTTCACCGGGTACTCGGCTTGGTGGTCGTGCTTGCGGCTGGTCACGCCGAGAAACTTGCGCCACTCGTCATCTTTGGCGTCGCGGTAGGTGTGCATGGCACAGTGGATGACCACGGCTGGCTTGCCGTCCTTGCCGTGTGCCTTGGTGATCTTGTTGATGTATTCCTTGTCGGTCGTTGTGGCGAAGCATTCGTTGTGCACGACGACGTCATACCCTTCGGCCCAGTCTTTGTTGTCGTAGAATGGAATCTTGGCCGAGGTACCTTTTCCGCCTTGGTTGACCACGGTCCATTCCACGTCGGCGTGTTTGGCCACGCCGTTGGTGAGCGCCTTGGATTGGAACTCGTAGTTATGGCAGCAACCGCCGGTGATGAGCAGGCATTTGAGTTTCGGTTTGGCTAGAGTTTCGGTGGGTGCGGCGGGTTCCTCTGCGAGTCCGGATAAGGCGAATACGCAAAAGATGGAGAGAAGGGGGGCGATCAATTTCATGGATGAAGAAAGGAGGATTCGTTCGAGATTGTCACTTCTTATCTGTTGTCGTTGCTGCGCATGAACCGGTAGTAATGTACGAGGTATAACCATGAGTAAACGATCGAAAACAACCGGGCGGTGCCGCGGCATGAAGGTCCAGCGTGACCGTGGTCGTCGGAAAAAGCATCATAAAGCTCAGGCGAAACGTGGGCAGCATGGCCAAGATGAGGGCGCTGAGTTTGCGGCATTCCAGGCGTGGTTGCGAGATGAATTTCGCGATGCCGATGGCGCGGTCATTCCTCCATCGCACTTGTTCAAGCTCACCAAGTTTTTACAGACGTGTCCTTGGTTCGATCTCTCGCCGGGCGACAAGCTCCGCTGGCTGGCCGTATTTTGGGAGTCGGAATGCATGGTGATGGAACAGCCGCAAGGCTGGAACATTCTGAAGCGGATCTACCAGGAGGCGATTCATTACGATCCGGATTATGGGTACAACTACCATTCTTATTCGCTCTCGGCACGAAGGTGCGCGGTCACGATGCCCGATGGATCTCCCGCGCAACTCGCTCTGCTGGACGATGCGCAAAGCGTTTGCCGAACTGGCCTGGAACATGATCCAAGTTGTTCCTTGCTCCATACCTCTTTGGGTCGGTTCTTGTATAACTCAGATGAGCAGGCGTCGGCCATTCCTTGCTTTCAATCGGCCTTGAAACTGGACCCAAAATGCATGTGGCCCGCTTTATATCTGGCGCATTGTTATCACGATTTAAAACAGTGGCAGGCGGCCGCTGACGCCTACGGTGCGGTGGACAAAAGTTTTTTTCAATGGCCCCACCTTCTGGCGGGCCTTGCTGCTCCGCGAACAACGGGCGAGTTGTCTGTATCACGCAGGAAACCAAGACGCTTCCCGCGACCTGTTTGAGAGGGCGATTTCTCAATATGAAATGACCCCGGGGCTTCTTCGTTCGGCGGAGGGCCTGATTGGACTCCATCTTCAAGAGGCGGCCAATTATTTTCCAGAGGCCTTGTCCCAGCGGGTTGGTGATCTATTTGACCAGGAGCTAGGCTAGGATGCCTAAAGCGGTTCATTCGCTGAGTCGTGGTAAGCTGGCGGCGGCGACCGCCTTACCGTGGCGTTTGTCGCGTTCGCCGAGGGTTTTGAACTCGATCCCGGCAAGGTTCGGAAAGCTGGTCTTGAGATGATGTTCGGCTTCGCGGAGGATGATCTCGCCGCCTTCGCCGGAGGTGACGCGTCCGAGAATGAGCACGTTCTCGATAGTGTAGAAGGACGCGTAGTGAGCGACTGCATGGGCGAGGTGGAAGCCGACCGTCTCGAAGAGGCGCGTGGCGCGCGGATCGTTTACCGTCATGGCCGTTTGTACTGCGATCAACTGGTCGGGGTAGGGCATCTTGGACTCAAATTCGAACCCGGCCACGGGGGCGAGTCGGGCAACGCCTTGTTGGGAGAGGTAGTTCACCCCGCAACCTCGGTCGCCGGACCATTCGTCGACGGGGCCGTTGGCCTGCAAGTCGATGGGGGCAATGGCGAGTTCGTTGAGTCAAGAGGTAATGTTGCCATTTGGGTCGACGTAACCGACGGCTTCACTGGTGCCCATCGCGATACCCAGAGCGGCGTTGGCTTTCAGCGACATCGAACCCACTAAAGCCGTCACGTCGCCGTCGTTGACAATCTCGAACGGGACATCCCACTCGTTTTGAAGTTCGATGAAGAGGTGGCGGACATGGCGTTCGAAATCCTCAATGCCGACGCCGCGAAACAGCGACGCACTGCGGACGAACCAGGCGCGTGGAAGTAGGCGGCTTTGTCGCTTTCTAATTCGAGAGCCGGCGGAGACGAACGGCTTGTTCGGGATCGGTAAAATCCAAAGATGGCCGAGAACGAACGAGGGCGATGGATGACGATCCTAAAGCAGAACTAAGCCCGGTTACTGGAGTGGCGCGATCAAGGCTTGGACGAGGCTACAGGCAGCACTTTTTATATTTTTTTCCCGATCCGCAGGGGCAGGGGGCGTTCCTGCCCACTTTCGGCAATTCTCGTTGGTAGGGAATGTCAAAAGGATGGAGAACACCGGCGTTCATCCCCGGATGATCTCCTAACCACTCTTCATCGATGACTTCAGTAATGGTTTCATTCATGCATTCTTCTTCTTTCCTGAGGCTGGCTTCCGTGCCCTTAAACCTGAGTCCAAATAATTTTTTCGTGCCGAATTCGCTGAGGATTTCGGCTCCTGCGCCCACATATTCTTCGTACACCGTACCCGCCTTGAAGGCGTCTTTGATTTGTGGCTTAAATTCGTTAAAGCCAAGGGTGTTGCAGAGGTTGACCACATCCAGCCAAACTTCGCAGTCCGGCGAGTGTGGGGCCTTCGAGAACCAGGCTTCAGCAAAACGCTTCGCGTGCTGTTCGCTGATATCACGGTCTTCCACCGCGATCGCCAAAGACAGGATCGCAGAGCAACGGGCGTAAGGTTGAATGGACCTGTCGTAGGCCATGGAGGACACCTCTGCCAGCGTTTGCTCCAAGACCTCATCCCCTTCTTGAGCTGCGACATGAATCGCCCTTGCTACCAGCCCAGGAAGGACCGTGATGGTGAACTCGCTATATGGATCATCGATATCGAGGTCACAGAAACTCCGGTAAAGCAGATGGATTGGGCGAACCATGTCTGATCCGCCAATCTCCGCCAGAAGCATTAAAAAGATCTGCTGAAACCACGCTCGGGTGGCAGTGGGAAAAAGCAAACTAGATCGAGTCAAGTCTTCTAATACGATCATCAATGCCGGTCGACTAATCTCGGCCATGCCGATGGCCTCCCTGATGGCGTTGTAAGGAAATGGCTGTTGATGTGGAGACTCGAATGCCTTGATCTCTTGCAGGCATCCGAGCTTGGGGCCTTCTGAAGGGAAAATATGTTGCTCGAGCCAAGCTTGGGTGTTCGGGACTTTTATATAGGCGAAGAGCATAATGTCGGCGTCTTCACTGCGTTTGGGAGGAGCTGGCATTTCAGCTAGATCACGTTCCTCTGAGAACTCTGAGATGATAGAGAAGATGTCGCGAAGCGCCACGGGGTGCTCCTTAACCTTCTGCGTGAAGCGCAAGGCTGAAAGCTCATCACCATTCAACAAGCTAACAAGCAAGTTGGCGAAATAGAAGTGCCCTTTGTTCGACGGCGGCATCGGGATGTTTGCCAAGACGTCCTCCGCCTGTTTCGCCGAGTCGTTCGCGATATAAAGATAGGCCAAAAGGATGGAGAGTGACAACTCATCGATCCCAGGCTCGATGAGGGAGACGCACTGTTCGATGGCTTCGTTCATCAATTCCTGCTCGATTAAGATCATCAAGAACATATAGATCTGCTGTCGGCAAACCCATATGCGTTTACTGAGTTCGAAAAGGTCCCCCGAGTCACGAACGTCCTGTAGTATGGCGAGTTGAACCCGAACACATTCAACCATACATTGGCGCTGGATAGCTGGCTTCCAGCGATTCGATAGTACCGTGGCGGCCATTGTGTTGTTGGGATTCATTTCAATGGCTTGGCCGAGAAGCTCTGTTTGCTTCCGTTGATTTTCCTCCAACGCGCGTTCAAAATAGAGGTGGGAGGCTTCGACATCGGCGTCATCGCTTGGCATGGGGGCGCGTTCGAGGAGGGAGATGATGAACGTGGGTGTATATTTTGTGGGCAATGCAATCCTGCTCTTTCCGGTTAGAAGAAGTGGTAGGTCTTAACGATTTATCCCTCTAATCAGAGGATGTTTGCTGTCGAGTAAAGAGTCTTTTTCAGTGGCACCTCAACCTAAGGGACCCAAGAGATGGTATGCTGCCTTCAATCACAACAGGTCGGTCCCTAGTTGGAGGCCCGGAAGGCCAAGCCAAGCCTCAGATCTACCACCTTCTGAATCAGCCAGGTCAACTTGTTCAAAACATTTCTGTGGATCGGCCCACGTCATCTATCCGCAGCCCTGTCCCCGAAAGGTACCATGGGCGTGTCGCCCGTGTTGGAACAGGCGGTCTCTGGCCGCCTGAAGAAGGAGTCCGCCTAAGCGCCTCTGGCCGCCTGAAGAGGGAGTCCGCCTAAGCGCCTCTGGCCGCCTGAAGAAGGAGTCCGCCTAAGCGCCTCTGGCCGACTCAGCTCAATAGTAGCAGGGTCTCTCCACCTTGTCCGACTCTGCCGCCGTCGCCACGGACACTACGGACACTACGGACACCACGGACGCCAGATGAAAAGATCGTTGGTCCTTCCGGGAATTTAGTGGCTAGTGCTGTGAATCGGCCAGCTTTTCGGATATTTGTCCATGATGGAAAAAGATCTGAAATCGCATTACAATGAGTTGTTGGGACTGTCCTCCGGCTGGTCGGTAAAAGAAGTGGACTTGGACGCGGCGGGCAAGCAGGTGACGCTGCGTCTGGAGCATTCGGGGTCTTGTGAATGCGCGGAGTGCGGCGAGCGTTCGCCGCTGGCGGACCACGCGCCTGTCCGTCAGTGGCGGCATCTGGACACCATGCAATTCATCACGTTGTTGGAGGCCCGTGTGCCGCGCACCCGTTGCGGAACGTGCGGTGTGAAAACGGTTGGTGTGCCCTGGGCTGGGAAGCACAGCCGCTACACGCTGTTGTTCGAAGGCTGGGTGATTGAACTGCTGGGCGCGTGTCGGAATATCAACGCGGTGGCGAAGCTGATGGATCTGGACTGGGGACATGTGCAAGCCATCATGGATCGGGCGGTAGCCCGCGGTCTTGAGCGGCGCGACGCCATGGAGGAGGAGGTCGAGTACATGGGAATCGACGAGAAAAGTTTTCTCAAGGGGCACTCCTACGTGTCGCATTTGTCCGATCTGAAGGGCGGTAGGATCTTGGAGGTTGTGGAGGGCCGTGACAGTGCCGCAGCCGACTTGTTATGGTCTTCGATCCCGGAAACCATGCGTGAAAGCGTGCGTGCGGTGGCCGTGGACATGTGGCCGGCCTTCATGGGATCGATCGTGAAGCACACGCGTGCGGAAATGGTGCACGACCGTTTCCATATCGCCAAACACCTTGGCGAGGCGCTCGACCAAGTTCGACGGGCCGAGAACAAGGCCTTGCTGAAGGAAGGCGACCGCTCGCTGGTCGGCAGTCGCTACTTGTGGTTGCGCAATCCAGAAAAGCTCACGGAGAAAGCCTGGGCGACATTCGAGCCGCTGAAGGAGGCCACGTTGAAGACGGCGCGGGCGTGGGCGATCAAAGAGCAGCTGCGATACTTCTGGGAATATCGCTATGCAGGCTGTGCGAGGACGTTCTTCGAGGGTTGGTATAACTGGGCGATCCGCTCGCGGCTGGAGCCGATGAAGAAAAAGGCCCGCATGATCAAGCGGCACCTCCCCGGTATTCTATCTTACTTTCGCCACCGGATCACCAACGCAACCGCCGAAGGACTCAATAGCAAGATTCAAGGAATCAAGGCCGCAGCCCACGGCTTTCGGGTGTTCGCCAATTACCGCACCCGCATTCTTTTTCATTGCGGCGGCCTTGATCTGGCCCCAGAGTTCAGCCACTAAATTCCCAGAAGAGCCAGATCGTTCAAAGTCGGTGAACCATTATAAATAGTCAGCAACCTTGGAAGAAAACGACTTGCAACAAATTGTTGTATAAAGTACCAGTGATCTATGTTGGTTTCTCCACCTGGATTCACCGCCTTCGATTCTGGCGATCCTGATCGGCCGCTGCGGGTGTACCGCCGCAATCTTCCGCATTGGCGGCAAGATCATGCCACCTACTTTGTCAACTTCCACACTTTGGATTCGCTGCCACGGAAGGCCTTGGAAGACTTGCGGGAACTCCGCGCGTTCCACAAGGCGCGGTTCGAAGCGCTTCCTGTGACGGATTCGGTTTCGCGGCGGGTACTGTCCAAGGAATGGCAGCAGGCGATCGCCCAACGTGAGGAGGAGTGGCTCGATCAGGCCCATGGTGCCTGCCCGTTCAACGATCTTGAGACCCGCCAGATTCTACATCAGATCCTGCTGCGCTTCGAAGGCGTGCGCTTCCATATCGGCGCCTTCGTGATCATGCCCAACCATGTCCACGCCATCGTGCGGATGGCGGATGGGCATGAATTGGAGACCTGGCTGGGTGCCGTTAAAAGCACCTGCGCAAACCGGCTGAACAAGCAGTTAGGCCGTTCGGGCCCCATGTGGTTCGAGGAGTTCTTTGACCGGATCGTTCGGGACGTGGCCCATCTGAATCGCTGCGTGAAATACATTGGTCGAAATCCCATCAAAGCCGGTCTCTCTCCAGACGCCAGCAACCTATTGTGGCTTCACCCCGGCTGGTCTACTCTTGGCTACAAGTTCACGAGGTAAGAGTCGCAGCAATGTGGTACGGCCATAGCACGGGGCTCTGCCCCATGCTGGAACGGGTGGTGTATGTACCACGAGGCTGTGACCCGTGTTGGAAAGGGTGGTCTCCGGCCACCCTTCAATTCCCATTCATAACGATAATTTTATTCATATGGTCATATTAGCTTCCCCTCACGTCCCAGAGTCATGGAGCAAAGAAGCGGAAGGGCGAAATGGAACAGGCGGCCAGAGACCGCCTGTTCCAACACGGGCGACACGCCCATGCTACTTTTCCATATCGAACGACGGATGCACGACTGTTCCGAGTTCATGCGCACGCTGAACCAGCGCTTTGCCCAATGGATCAACAAATCGAAAGGGCGACACGGGCACCTTTGGCAACAAAACGCTACAAACGGGTCCTTGTCGAGCCGGACAGCCAAGCGCTGAGCGCCATGGCCTGCTACATCGAGATGAACCCGTTTCAGGCTAGTCTGGTGAAAGATCCCAAAGACGATCGCTGGTGTGTATACGGCCAGGCGCTGGCAAACGTGAGTCAGGCACAAGCCGGGATCGTGCACTTGTACAAGGCCGACGGTAAGATGGTCGAGGGTTTAGGGCCGGACGGGACTCTTCCGGCGGTGGAGTGGAACGATGTGGCCGAACGCTATCGGATGCTTATCTTCGAAGCCGTCGTCCGCAAAGACGACGGTTATGGCAACACCACCCGCGAAGGATTCTCGGCCGCAGAGATCAGGGACGTCCTGTCCAAAGGCGGCGCCTTGAGTTTCGGACAACTCATGCACTGGCACGTCGCCTACTTCTCCGCCAGCGTGACGTTCGGCAGCCGCGCGTTCGTTGAAGGGCCGAGCCGCTGTTCCGATAGACCTTCGGCTTGAAGCATAAACGGGAAGCCAGTTCATTGGCGCAAGCCAAGTCCGCCTTCCACGTCTTCCGACAACCTTTGGATCGGCCAACGTTCTCTATCCGCAGCCGTGTCCTCAGGAAGGTACCATGGGCGTGTCGCCCGTGCTGGAACAGGCGGTCTCTGGCCGCCTGTTCCATTTCGCGCATCCCTTTCTTTGCTCTATGACTCTCTGGGGCGTGGGGAATGAAAATTGATCGAAATGAAGGGGAATTGAAGGGTGGCCGGAGACCACCCTTTCCAACACGGGTCACAGCCCCGTGCTACCGGGCACCTTTGGCAACAACGCTACCAGCGGGTCCTGGTCGAGCCGGACAGCCAAGCGCTGAGCGCCATGGCCTGCTCCATCGAGATGAACCCGGTTCGGGCTGGTCTGGTGAAAGATCCCAAAGACAATCGCAGGTGTGGATACGGCCAGGCGCTAGCAAAAGTGAGCCAGGCGCAAGCCGGGATCGTGCACTTGTACAAGGCCGACGGCAAGATTGCCGAGGTTCAGGGCCGGACGGGACTCTTCCGGCGGTGGAGTGGAACGATGTCGCCGAACGCTATCGGATGCTTATCTCGAAGCCGTCGTCCGCAAAGACGACGGTTATGGCAACACCACCCGCGAAGGGTTCTCGGCCGCAGAGATCAGGGATGTCCTGTCCGAAGGCGGCGCCTTGAGTTTCGGACAACTTATGCACTGCCGCGTCGCCTACTTCTCCGCCAGCGTGGCGTTCGGCAGCCGCGAGTTCGTTGAAGGGCCGAGCCGCTGTTCCGGGAGACCTTCGGCTTGAAGCATAAACGGTAAGCCAGTGCATTGGCGCAAGCCAAGTCCGCCTTCCACGTCTTCCGCCGACCTTTGGATCGGCCAACGTTCTCTATCCGCAGCCGTGTCCTCAGGAAGGTACCATGGGCGTGTCGCCCGTGCTGGAACAGGCGGTCTCTGGCCGCCTGTTCCATTTCGCGCATCCCTTTCTTTGAATTATGACTCATTGGGGCGTGGGGAATAAAAAATTGATCGAAATGAATGGGAATTGACGGGTGGCCGGAGACCACCCTTTCCAACACGGGTCACAGCCCCGTGCTACCGGGCACCCTTGGCAACAACGCTACCAGCGGGTCCTGGTCGAGCCGGACAGCCAGGCGCTGAGCGCCATGGCCTGCTACATCGAGATGAACCCGATTCGGGCTGGTCTGGTGAAAGATCCCAAGGACGATCGCTGGTGTGGATACGGTCAGGCGCTTGCAAAAGTGAGCCAGGCGCAAGCCGGGATCGTGTACCTGTACAAGGCCGGCGGTAAGATGGTCGAGGGTTCGGGGCCGAACGGGCAGTGGAGTGGAACGATGTCGCCGAACGCTATCGGATGCATATCTTCGAAACCGGCGTCCGCAAAGACGACGGTTATGGCATCACGACCCGCGAAGGATTCTCGTCCGCCGAGATCAGGGACGTCCTGTCCAAAGGCGGCGCCTTAAGTTTCGGACAGATCATGCATTGCCGCGTCGCCTACTTCTCCGCCAGCGTGGCGTTCGGCAGCCGCAAGTTCGTCGAAGGGCCGAGCCGCTGTTTCGAGAGACCTTTGGCTTGAAGCATAAACGGGAAGCCAATTCATTGGCGCAAGCCAAGTCCGCCTTCCACGTCTTCCGACAACCTCCAGGCCAGATCCGGCCAAGCGGATAACGCCTCGGCGACTCCCGCCACCTGCCACTCTCGTTTTTAGTTCTTAGCTGCGGACCACTGTAGGCTTGGAATGGGGAAGTGGGATATTCGCTGCTAATTCTGCTCAATTTCGCCCGCATTCTCTGCGGAAATCTCGATTTTTCGGCTTTGAGCGGTCAATGCGTGTTAGCTCTTCTGGTCATCCATCGGCGGTCGGAAAAATTCGCGACTTTCTCAAAACAAGGTCCGTCCCAGGTCCGTCCCTGTTCGCGCAGCGAACGCTCTGTTCGCGCAGCGAACGGCCTCCTGATCCGCGCAGTGAATCCCAATTGAAATAACTTGAAATATCTCTACTTTGATGGCTAAGTCACTTGTAATTTTGGAGGCAAAATGAAAGCAAATGATCCTAGAGCATACGGAGAGGTAGAATTCAGCCAGTGTATCATTCCAGAGGAAAATATGGGCAAGATTGCACCGGAAATCTTAAGAAGGGCGCCGGCAATTGTTGCCAGTAGATGGATACAAGGAGAGTACTTGTTGAGGCCGCCCGTTAAGCTCGGTTATAAGTATCTGGGCATAGGGTTATCGCTGAGTGGATTATTCAATTACAAGGCTTATACAAGTGAGGGAAAAATCAAGAGGGAAGGGATCATTTGCTTCACCATGAGGAAAGGAGAAATCGGATTTGTTGGATTGAGGACTGGAGAATATGACGCATCAGAAAAGTGGGGGAAAAGTTTAAGGAAATGGGTCTCTCTTTTTAGCTCTTTGCACGCGAACCGAGAAAGCTCAGTATTAAGCATTGCTTATAGTTTGGAGGATGTTCCAAATGATTTTGCAGCAAAAGTGAAGCCTGAGGAGGGGGGGCCGGGAGCTGCGTCGATCGAAAATTTAAGCACGCTCATGGGCGACAAAGTATTCCGGAAGACATCGCGCCCAGCGGGCATGATAGAGATTAACATTACAACACTCGAGACTTTGATAACCTCTCCAGATTTGGATCAGGAAACTTTCAGAGGTGTTTACAGGCATATCTCGGGTTACGAGGAGCAATGAGAAAAGATAAGTACATTAATGAGGAAATCACCTCTTCGGCGCTAAGTGGTGAGTATACTGTTGGACCATATTCCGAGGCGTCTTCGTTTTTAATGGCCTACGCACTGACCTTGAGAAATGTCTATTTATATAAAGTTAAGGAGGGCAGGCGCATCGTGAGTTGGGGATTCAAGAAGTCATACTTAGATCCACAAACTGGACAACTCAGGGTCTGCGGACTAAGGGGCTGCAGCTCCTCTTCTTCCGGATATTATATATGGACTTCTGATTTTGCTGAATTCTACCCGAAGGATGACGCGAAGGAACTGGCGCTGTATTATCAATACTCGCTCCTTAATATAGATAATAACTCTCTTGATGAAGATCAAAGGTCTTTCCAAAGTCTTTTTTCAGCCGAATGGAGCCCGTTGATGACGGCAGGGCAAAAGGAAAAGCGCCTTAGGGGTGGGCTTATCGGGAAGGCTGCAAATCTTCTTTATTCTAAAGATTTTGAGAATACTATCGCATACCTCGCAACTACACAATCAATTGGTATGGATAATTTAACTGTTCCCAGAAAGATCGGCCTTGTTCGAATCCCGTGCAGTATGGATGGGGAGGGCAGGATAATCAGGGCGAATGAAGGAGAATTGCATACATATGCTCCGGAAGCGAAATTGAAGCTGAAGCTTACTTTTGAATTAATTGACGATCTGGGTGGTAAGCCAGATTTCATTCCGCAGTTCTGGAATTACGCTGCGGTTTTTCAAAACAAACCAAATTCTGAAGCCAGCTTACGGTCCTACGTCTGTTCTGATAAGCTTCATACCTGCGACCCAGTCTTTTATGAGTCAGTAAAAGGTGCGATCAGAAAAATTCGAAAACACTTTGAGGATTTTGAAGACGAGAAGGCATCAGACAGTAAACCATTAAAGCGTCCACTAAATTGTTTGATACTTGGGGCCCCTGGGTCGGGAAAAACCTTCCTCGCCAGAGAGATAAAGATGGCCCTCATGGGGTCAGGAGAATACGACTGCTATTTTGACGAGTTCAACTTGAGCCATGTGTCAAAGCCTGGAGACATAGACGAAATATTTCGGAAAATACGTGATGACTTTGTCAGGGTAGAACTTCCCAGAGTCTATTTTTTTGACGAGTTTGATGCCACAATATCCGGAACCTCCATCATTCGGTACTTAATCGACTATATTTATGAGGGTGCTATGCATTCACGCTCGTTTGGAAGAGTTGCGTTTCTGTTTTCAGGTGGCACACTTGAGAACGCGGCCACACTTCGCCTCCTGCAGAGTCATGCTTTTGACATGGATTTCTCAAGCTTTCTTGCGGATTACTGGGAGAATTCGAATTGTCTCGGAACGCGAACTGAGATCACTGAACTCTTAACAATTGCCTCCCAGCATGAATACATTCGCAAAAATTCAGAAAGAGGTCGAAATCCTGTTAATTACCTTCTTGCACTTCATAAACTGCGCGATTTTTTATCTAGGATCAATGGAACAATAATTCAAATCCCTGACATCTCAGATCCGCTGTCAATTACTCTTAGCCGGCCTGCTCTACTGATTGATCAGGATTACGGTGACGCCGGACTCGAATTGATGAGTAGGTTTGGCCTGTCCAGGGGGATAGGCCCTATTGGGAAAAATAGGTCGCCAGACTTGATTGACTTCATTTTGGCATTAGAGCGAACTTTCCCAAAGGTTTTTCAACTAAATGAGGAGGAAAGGAGGTACCCCTTTCTCTACACTAATTCGAGTGTTGTCATGCATATCTTGGAATATAAAAATATGAAGTTGTGCGAGAGGCTAAGGCTGATAACAATTCATTTTAATAAGAATCATGAATCAACACTCTCCTACCTATTCGGCGACCGGGAAATGTTACCATCGCAGGTGAAAATCGATAAGGAGCATTTACATTTCCTCTCTACCGTTCCTCTTCGCCACGGTGTCAGGAGTTTAATCTTCATTATCTCTCAAATGAAGATGCATGACTCGCTTTTCAGGCAGCTCGATTTGGGGGATATACAAGCAATGTCAGCTCCCGCTTTAAAAAAATTGACCCTCACATTCAGGCTGCCCAGAGAGGCTTTTAATGATACCACTTTCAAAATGCATGTAGCAGAGTCGCGATACTCAGATCTACGCCGTTGGTGGAAAAGTATATTCAAAGGCGAAGATTCAATGTATGTAAGCCCGTCATTGAAGTTTCATGACTCAGACCTCTTCAAGTCAGGCTTCTATACTTTTGGGAAAGTTCCGATTGAGAAGATGTTCTAAACATCGTTCGGCTACGTCAATGTCTGCCCGGCCTGGACTCCTTTTGCAGATTTCCGTCCTCTTTTGCGTTTCGAGCACCCGGATCCTCGTTGGGATTTGGTCCGTGGGCCGATTCTCACCATGAATCGGTTCGAGGTGTCGTCACTTTAAGCCTGCCCGCTCAACTTCGGGCGTTGCGCCGCAAAACTAGTCTGTCCCCAAGCGCGAAGCGCGGTTTCATCGCCTCATGGAAAGAGCCTCTTCAGGAGATCGATGCAAACGTAAGGTGTTTCGGCTAGTGATGGCGCGTCCTTCCTTCCTGAAAGCCATGCTGTTATGTATCCCAATTTTAGGTCATCAATCGAAAAAGACTTAGCCAAGTCACGTGCGTTTGGTTTGCACAACTTATAAAACGACGCGACCAAGAGTTTCTCCGTTAGGTGGCCGTGACTGTACCAGCGCAGTACTTCAGCGTCTGACCTTTTTGCCAAATCGATGGATTGCATCAAGTCCAGATGTAATTGAGTCGCAGAGAAATTACGTTGATTGCCCAACTCTTGCTCTAAACGCCCAGTTTTCAAGGTATAGTCCGTGGTCCAAGAAAAATCAACTGGTTTTAAGCAGGCAGAGATTTGACGAATACATCCTTTTTTTCGTCCAAAGTGTGAGAGCCCCGCTGCTGTGGCCACCACTTCGGGTAGAGATCCGAGAAAGTGCGGAACGACCTTAGATGCGTCAGCATCGCATTTGGCAGCCAACTCAGAAAGTTTTTCCCTGAGGCAACTTATCTCAAAAAAATAGTTTTCCAAGGAATGGCCCCTTGTCAATATTATATTGTCCCTCACACTTTGGGCGCGAATTCTATCGAGGATTCCCGAACTGTGGCCTCTAAACCGCTCAAATTCTCGGTCGCTCAAGACAACTAACTTCGGCGGGTTACTATCTGCCCATGCGAGTTCCCCCATTTTCTTTACTAAGTTACTATTTCCCGATATCCCGGAAATTGTAAATTGGGCAGGCGTGTCGATCAGGAGATTTTTTACGATCTCGAGCTTGTCTTCGGGGATAGCCAATTTCTGTGAATTCTTAATGAGGTGCGCCTTGAAAAGGTTCCAGAACTTTTCCTCCGTTCTTCCTTCAACCAATATACAATGCTTATGGGACTGTCGTTTTGATTGGATATATTCTGCGGATAATAGCTTCAATTTTACCTATTCCTCCGAGTCACTTTAAGTTCTGCTGACCGATTTTCGTGTCCGGCGGCAAGAACGGGCGAGTGTGTGCACACAATTAGTTGTTTTTGGCCCATTTGATTCATGAAAGCCTTGAGCAGACTACGTTGCCAGTCAATGTGTAGCGAGATTTCCGGTTCATCTACCAGGACAATGGCTTCGTCTTCCAGAAATGACGTCGAAAATAGTAGTGTTAACAGCTGGCACTCGCCTGATGAGAGTCGCTCGTGCAGCGGTTCACCCTTGAAGGCTTTCCCTGCTATTTCTATAAACAGACTGGCCGCATGTTCTTTGTCTCCGCGGTCAATCTGCAGAGATTTTTCGTGAAAAAAGCCGTTAATGGAGGATAGGAACTTGTGAAGGCTGCGGAAGCTTTCGGTTTCTAAATATTTAATTTCCCTTAAATTCTCTAAGAACCCTTTTGCCAAAATTAATTTTGTCTCCTCTGGGAGGTTTTTAAGAGACCTCTTGAAGCCATTTGTTTCGGCTGAAATCCGAGGCACCACAGGCAGTAGTCCTTCCGCTAACTTGTCGACTTCTTCAAGAACCGAATCGGATTCCTCAACAGCTTGTTTCTTGCCGTGTTTAGACATGGTTTTTGCTATTGAGGTATATACGGATAGGCGGATTTTTCTGTCCGCATCCGCTACCGTCGATGCGGCGATCGCTACGGCTTCATCTAATGCTGCCTCGATTTCTTCGATCCCTGGGTAGTCAACCTTGGATACAAATGGTCCGAATAATCTGCGGGCTTGACTGGTCTTATCCAGTTGAAGATGGCTAAAGTGTGGTGACTGCAGCATCATTGCATCCAGCGCAATTCTGAAGGCGGGAAAATATGCAGTTTTCTGGTAGAAGCTCTTCAATTCAAAAAGCGAGTCTGATTTTAGGCCTAATTTTTGAGGGTAATTGTTTTTATAATGGTCTAGGTTTAGTGCATTTTCACAAATGCCAATCGCTTGTGTGGATTTATTACCATCTTGGTCGGTGTAATGAGCCGGCTTTCCATTTACACTTATGTCCCAGTGCTTATGCCCATCGCTCATAAATCTTGTCCTTATTTCTAGGACTACCTTTGAGTTGTCGGAGAAAGTCATTTCAATTGAGTCGAACTCAATGTACAGAAATTGTCCGATATCGTTATTTAGGAGGTTCGCAATTATATGGAGAAGTGTTGTTTTGCCCGAGCCATTCCTTGCGTAAATAATATTTAGTCCTTTCACCAGGTTGTGCTCGATGTCTAACTGGCCGTGGAGCCCATTGATTTTGATTTTCGTTAAGTGCATATTTTCGCCCTGTTTAGCCCTGATCAACTATTTCGGCTCCCTATATATACTAAGCGAACCTTGGTCATAGTTCCTATCCGGCGGTTCTGATTTTGCAGGCTTTGTTTCTTTACTGTTTGGAGCGTATTTCAAGTCTCGGAGACTTCGACGTAGACGAGTTGGCTATCTTTAAAAATACTTTACCTCTTCACATCCTTACCCGTCGCATGCTTCTCCCCCTGAGGCGGGATCGGGCTATCCCAGCCGGCCATCATGTCGGGGGTGACGTTTTTGGCGTGGCCGGCCCCGGTGAATGGATTGGGGTGGTAGGGTCCGACGAGGGCGACGTTTAGGTCGGGGGTGATTTGTTTATCCATGCCGATGGACCAGAGGATGCCGTTGATGACGAGGCGGCGGTAGTTTTCGTCGAGGATGTCTTCGGACGCGCCTTGGGTGGTGTGGAACACGCGGCCTTTTTTGCCGTCTTTGCCGGTGTACTGGCGGGTCCAGGAACTGGGGACTTTGGGCTTGGTTTTGTCGTGCGCCGCACCGGGCTTGAGCGCCACCAGGGGCTGGGTGTGGGTGAGGACGGTGAAGTCGGGACGGGCTTCGCCGTTGTAGCCGCCGGCGTAGGTGAAGGCGCGGTCTTGAACGCCACGCAGGACGGGGTGGTTCTTGGCTTTGGGCTCGAGCAGGATTTCGCTGCCTTGGCGGTGGTTTGTGCCGTAGTGGCCGACCCAGGTGTTGCCGAGAACTTGGTGGCCGAAGCCTTTTTCGTAGCCTTTGACGGTGGAACGAAAGTCGTACTTGAACCACTTGCTTTCCTTGGGGATCTTGAACCCGTGGGAGGCGGTGCGCAGACCGACCACGGGGCCGGCGCGGTTTAAGTAGTTCTCGAACGGCACCATTTGCTCGTCGGGCAAGTTGAGGAAGCGGGTGAAGATGACCATGCCGTCGGCGGCGTCGAGGCTGCGCATGTGGGGCACGTTGGATTCGCCGGCGGCGATGTGGCCGTCTTCGTTGATCCCGAACAAAACGGTGCTGCGGAAGCCGTGGTGCTTGGCGAGGATGCGGGCGAGCATGGGCAGGGTTTCCTCGGAACGGTATTCGTGGTCGGAGGCGATAAACACGAGGTGCTTGCCGAGTCCGAAACCTTTGTCGCCTTGGTAGACGAGCGGGCCGCTGGCGGCTTTTCCTGCGTTGGCGTTCTTGCCGGCCGGGTCGTCTTTGTCAGCCGGCTTGTCGCTCGCAGCGCCTTGCTTGCCGTCGGCTTTCACTTCGAGCGGGTGTTCTTTTAAGAGTTCGGCGGGGTTCCAGAAGATCTTGCGGTCTTTGGTGGCGGCGCGGACTTTTTTGACGTCGGCGGGGGTGATGTTGTCGGTGCTTTTGTTGCCCCAGCTATTGCGGACGAAGTTGAGCACGGAGGCGACTTCGTTGTCGCTGTACATCCCGCCGAACGCGGTCATCGGCGGGGTGCCTTTGGCCGGATCGTACTCTTTGCCTTTGACGGTCATCTTGCCCATCATGCCGTGCAGCACAATTTTGATGGCGCGTTCTTTGTCGCCGGTGGCCCAGGGGGTGTCGACTAGGGGCGGGTAGATGTTGATACCGCCGGCTTGCAGGCCGAGTCCGGACTCTTGGTGGCAGGTGATGCAGGCGCCGTCTTTGTGGTAGAGGGCTTCGCCGAGCTGATAGCTGGTTTTGAAGCCGCGGTCGCGCATGTTCACGCCTTTGGTGACCACGGACTTGCGCTTGGGCGGACCGGCGAGCTTGCTGGCCATGACTTTGTCGAGGTCTTTTACGTCGGCGAACTTGCCGCTGTCGACCAGCTTCTGCGCGTCGTCTTTGAGCAGGGGCATGGCGGCGTTCAAGCTGTTACGGATCCATTTGTCGGTCTGGCCAGAGGCGACGATGAGAGCGACGGCGGCGCCGTCTTCGCCGCCGAGCCAGCTGCCGGCGGCGAGCGCTTCGAGGCGCACGCGGGGGTGGTCGTCTTTAGCGGCGGCCATCAGGTAGGCGGCTGGGTCGTCGAGCAGGTGCATGCAATGACGAACGACACGCACCGCACCCGCGCGAACGCGGTGGTCGCTGGCACCCATGCATTGTTTGATCAAGTCGATCGACGGTTTTTGGTGGCCCCAAGTTGCCCAGAGGGCTTCGAGGGCGAGGCGCTCGGCTTCTTCGTGTTCGGCATTGGCTTTGGCGAAGGTGTGGGCGGCGGCGACCACGGCGTCGGCGTCGCGTCCGCGTAGTTCGCGGTGGCTGCGTTTGCGTGACTGTAGCTCATGCAGTTTCGTATTTTCTAACAAGGTCTCAATACTGGCGCCAGCGATTTGCGGTGGCTTGACCAACGGACGCGAAGGGTAGGTGATCCGGTAGATGCGGCCGTACTTGCTGTTGCGGTTCGGATCGCGGGCGGAGTGCTGCATGTGGCCGATCAGGGTGTTGTGCCAGTCGATGAAGTAGAGCGAACCGTCGGGGGCGAGTTCGAGGTCGGCGGGGCGGCAGTTGCCGTCGGTCGAACGAATCAAATCCTGGCGGTGCTTCGCACGAATGGCGACGCCGTCTTCGAACACCTGGTATTGTTTGATGCCGAGGAAGCCGATGCTGTTGCAGTACATGTAGTCGCCTTGCACTTCGTCGGGAAAGTGGCTGCTGAACAAGAACTCGCTGCCGGAACTCGGGCGGATGTGGTGTTCGTAGTTGAACTTTTCCACCTTTGGGATCTCGGCGCCGTGGTCGACTTTGACCGAGAGTGGCAGCATCCAGTACTGCGAACCGCCGGAGGCGTCGTTGAGGTAGTTTTGACCGTAGTCGTCGTGGGTGATGGCCCAGGGGTTGCTGACGTCGGACTGGAAGAAGCGGTTGACCTTCCAGCTTTTCGGGTCGAAGCGCCAGGCGCCGCCGTCGGCCATGCGTTGCGGACCCCAGGGGGTTTCGACCTGCGAGTGGAGGAAGCGGCCTTCGCACATGAAGATGCCGCCGCCGTTGTCGATGTCGAACGAGGAAATACCGTGGTGGGTATCGTGCGGGTCGAAGCCATCGAGCAGGAAATCTTTACTGTCGGCCACGTCGTCGCCGTCGAGATCTTTGTGAATGGTGAGGTAGGGTTCCTCGGAGATGTAGACGCCTTCGGGCGTGAGTTGGAAGCCGATCGGCACGTGCAGGTTGCGCGCGAAAATGGTTTCCTTGTCGGCGCGTCCGTCGCCGTCGGTGTCTTCGTAGATCAGGAGTTTGTCGTCGGGCATCGGGCCGCCCGGCTTATAGTGGGGATAACTCGGAACGGTCGACACCCAGAGGCGGCCTTTGTTGTCGAACTGCATTTGCGCGGGGTTGCCGAGGTTCGGGAACTCGCGTTCGGTGGCGAAGGTGGAGACCTTGTAGCCTTCGGGGAGGATAAACTTGGAGAGGGCTTCGGCCTCTTCTTCGATGTAGTTGAGTTCGCCGTTTTTATCGCTCGGTTTGTAGTTGGTGGTGACCGGGGTGAGCGGACGGGTACTGGCATCGTCGACCTTTAAGGTGCTGGATTTGCCTTGGGCGATCGCGCGGATGTTGTCGTCGCGCAGGACGGTCATCTGGCGGATTTTTTCAATCTCTTCCGGGTAGTTGAAATTGCCGTAGGGGTTCCAGCGTTGGCCGTAGGCGTGGACGCCGTTGAGCATCCGGTAGTCGTTGCGCCAGAACCAATTTTTGTCGGTGATCGCTTTGCGCAGCAGGTCGTTGCCAGTGCCTTTGTCGGCGTCGGCCCCGAACAGTTTGGCGAAAAGGACTTTGGACAGGGCGGCGTAACCGTCGTCGCTGAGGTGGGCGCCGTTGATGGTGTCGTAGGCTTTTTCGCTGGCGTGCAGATCGACGAAGCCGACGTTTTTCTCTTCGGCCACCTCGCGCATGGCGGTGGTGTAGGCGGCGAGGATGTTGTTACGTTTGGCGGCGTCGGGGAGATGGAACTCTTTGTGTTCGGCGACCGAGGTGGGGGAGGCGAGCACGAGTTTGGGGGCGGTGCCGCGTTCGAGGTGGTACGAACGGCTGAGGGTGTGGTCGATGAAGGCGCGGAGCTCGTTCTTGTAGTTCTCGACGCCGTCGAGCCCGTCGAAGGATTCGTTGAAGCCGAAGAAGGCGACGATGGTGTCGGCGCGGACGATGGTGAGCCATTCGTCGGGCATGGGGTAGTGGCCCTTGCCATGGTGTTTTTTGATTTCGGGGCGGAACTTTTCGCCGCCGGGAAAGGCCCAGGGATTCGGTTGTCCAGCTTCCGGACGGAACGCTGGCGTGTGGGCGGGGTAGCCCATGTTGCGGAAGGTGATGTCTTGGCCGGCGAAGGCGGCGTGCAGGCGTGCTTCGAAGTGGCCGAAGTGGCCCATGCGTTCGGCGAGGCTGTTGCCGATGAACACGATGTTGTCGCCTTTGTTGGGTTTGATCGGCAGCGTGGTGGCGGTTGTGCTTTCGACCGGGGTCGGCTGCGAGAACTTCGGACGTTTGCCGTCTTTCTGTTGTTGGGCGGCGGAGGTCGGCATGTTGTCGGGTGCGACGGCGCGCAGGCCGGCGGCTTTTTTTGCGGGGGCGGCATTCGCGCCATCGGCAGGTTTAGCGGGATCGGCGGCGGGGCGCTTTTGCGGGCCGTTCTTGAGTAAGGAGGTCATCGGCGGACCCGTTTGCGGCGACTTGCCCCAGCCGTAGTCGGCGGGTTTGTAGTTCAAGGATTTGTAGTAGGACTTCTCTTTGGTGTCGCGGTTGAAGTTGAAGGCGCTGGCTTCGAACGGATCGACGTAGGTGACATTGGCTTTAGCGGGTACGTCGAGTCCGGAGAAGTGGTAGGCGGCGTTGATGAACAGGCGGCGCAGGTTTTCGTCTTCGAGGTCGCAGGACGAACCGAAGGTGGAGCAGAGCGCTTTGCCTGGTTTGCCGTTCGGGGTTTTGTAGTCGCGGATCCAGACGGCGACTTGCGGCACTTTGTCTTTGGTGGCGGGCGAGTCGGCGTACAGCGTGTCGGTGACGATGCCGTGGGCGAGCACGGTGGCGTTGTCGGTGGTGACGCGTTTGACGCCGTACACGTCGGACTCGCCGAAGAAGGTGCCGACGCCGTTGAGTACCGGATGTTTTGCGTTCGGCGGGTGAATGATGCCACGCGCGCCTTGACCTTTATGGCGACCGTAATGTCCGGCCCACCCTTCGCCGAGAATGTCGACGCCCCAGGCCGCCCAGTTGATGTCACCGGTTTTCGCGCCACCACGGAAACCGTGGGTGGCGGTGCGGAACCCGAGCACTGGCTTGCCGGCGTTGAGGTAGTCGGCAAACGGTTTGAGTTGTTCGTCGGGCAAGTCGCGGAAGCGGGTGCCGATCATGACCAGGTCGGCGGACGCGATGGCGTCCATGCCGGGGATATTGTTCTGGTGGTTCGGATCGACGTAACCACCGTCCGGATTGATTGGGAACAGCACCGTCGCTTTGAAGCCGTGGTGCTTGGCGAGAATTTTGCCGAGCATCGGGCAGCTTTCTTCGGTGCGGTACTCCTCGTCACCAGCGATCAGGACGATGTGCTTGCCGGTGCCGGGTTTGCCCTCGGCGCCTTCGAAGACGAGTTGGGCATTGGCCTCGGGCGTGAGCAGGGGAGCCAGAATGAAACAAAGTGCCGCGAGCGCGGCGGGAACGAGTTGGTGGAGTCGGAATGTCATATCCGATTCATGCCAAAGAGGCGTCGGATGAAAACGGTTTTCCGATATTATTTCACGCGCAGGGCGTGGTTGTCGTTCGGAAAAGTGAATGACTGCCGTGCGGCAAAGCAATTTTGGGGCGAAACGATCAAGCTGCCTTATATTTTCGTTCCGCTTTGCGAGCCGGCGCCTTACTCTGCGACGAAGGGTTCATCATTATAGAGGAGCAGCTTGAATGAGCCATCCTCTTGCTCTTCCACCCTCCAGAGACTCACGTTGTTTTCAACCTTGGGATCGCCGGTCACCGTTACTTCGCCGGGTTCTCTTGTCCTTCCTTTGCGAGAGCGAAACGGTGCTTGGCCTCGGTGTCGTTGAGACGCGTTAGCGGCACGGCAGCTTTTTCCTTCATGCCTTCTGGCAGCATGATTATGTGATCGGCATCCACGATTTCGAGATCGAAATACATTTCCGGCCCGCCCTCTTCCTTGGTGGTGAAGCGATAGTTTTTCTCATCGATCTTGGTGGTCGTTGTTGCCTGCCGGACCTCCCCTTTGATGCTATGAGTGGTGATGGCGTTGGTCTCAATCACCAGGACCATCGAGGCCATTCGTTTCTCCATTTTCTCCACGTACATGTTCATCATGTCGGACATGGCTTTGTCCTCCTTCCCCACCTGTTTCATGTCCGCTGTCATTGCGTCAATGGCCTCGTCTGTTACGCCCCATTGGCCGAGGTAGGATGGTCCAGCAGGAGCACGGTTCCCCGAACAACCGAGAAGACCAGAAATGATTGTGATGAGGACAAAAGACAAACGGTATTTTTTCATAAGCCAGAGGTCTTTAGTCCGGAAGACTGACTGGTCAATGATCCTCTACCGATGGAACGACCAGCTTCACCGGAGTGCTCGAGGAAGCGGGATGGGACAGGGAACAAATCTATACCTGCGCCACAACCGATAGGTCGTAAGATTTTAGAGTCCCAAAGACCGAGTCAGAAACCCTCCGCTACTTGGTCCCGAATCCTTTGGCACACTTTCAGCATTCGACTTCAAACAGTTCACCTGACACGGAGATCAGGCCTTACGAACACCCGCTGGAAGCGCGTGCTACATCGCGTTCGAACTACATCCACGCCTCGGCGCGTTCAATTTCCGCAATCGAACTACTGCGACCAAGCCGTTGGTTCGCGGTCCCAGCGGTGCTTTTTCAACTCGGACTGCAGTTCGGCCGGCAGCGGGCCTTTGTCGCTGCAAGCCATATTCCCCGCGACGTGGGCGGACTTGCGCATGCCGGGGATGATGGTGCTGACGCGCGCATCGGCGAGAATAAAACGCATGGCGAGTTCGGCCATGTCCATGCCTGCGGGAATCAGCGGCCGCAGGGCTTCGGCGTGGTCGACACTACGATGGAGATTTTCGGGAACGAAGTAGGTGGCGCGCCAGTCGCCTTCGGGCCAGGTGGTTTCTTTGCTGAGGGTACCGGTGAGCGTGCCCTCGTCGAACGGCACCCGGGCGATGAATGCGACGTCGTGTTCGGCGCAGGCCGGCAGCAACTCGTCTTCGGGATTCTGATCGAAGATATTGTAGATGCACTGGACCGCGTCGACCAAGCCGCTCTGAACCGCCTCTACTCCGTTCCATGGTTCCCAGCGATTGATGCTGATGCCGATCGCGTGGATCAGGCCTTGGGATTTGAGTTCGCTGAGTTTGTCGAACCATTGTTGGTCCTTGAGCCAACTGTCCTCCCAGGTGTGCAGGTGCATCAGGTCGAACGAGTCCAAGCCGCTGTTGTTCAAACTTGACTCGACGTAGCGCTGGATGTGGTCCGCCGGAAAGCAATCGCGCAACGCGAACGCGCGCTGGCTCGGCCACTGTTGGTTCTTCGGCGGCACCTTGCTGGCGGTGTAGAGTTTCTTGTCGGGGTTGCTAATGCGGTTGGCGCGGATCAATTCGCCCAGCAGTTTTTCGCTGTGTCCGTCGCCGTAATCGTGGGCGGTGTCGAAAAAGGTGCAGCCGAGATCGACCGCCTGTTGCAAGCTGGCGAGCGACTCTTCGTCGTTCGAACCTTTCCAGCCGGCCATCCCCCACATGCCGTATCCGATTTCACTGACCTGCCATCCTGTGCGTCCAAATTGCCGTTTGTTCATGGCGAGGAACGTGCAGAAGGGGCGATGCGACCACAATCAAAATTTCCAACCGCGCCAAAGTGGATCTTCGCTCAATCGGGATGTTATCGCTTTTGTAATCATTCATCTAATGCAATCAACTTGTGATAACTGATTGACTTGGAACGCAAAGTTTTTCAGCAGGGGCCATGACTCACTGCCTCCTAAAAAATTACAAAGCCCTCTCGGTAACCATCCGTTTCGTATTGATCGCGCTAACCGTTGTCCTGGTCGTACCAGCACAAGATACCGGGACCCCAGAGGAGCCCTTTACCCTGGACTCGGTGATGATCATTGGCAGCGAGGACCTCATCTCGGACGCCTTCGACTCGGGACGGCTTGCGGGGTCCTATGACTTCGTTTCCAGAGACGAATTAGAATACGAACACCCCGATGACACCTTTGAATTATTTTCGAAGGTTCCGGGTGTTGCCATCTCGCGGTACAACCAAGGCGTCATCAATACGGACATCTCCATTCGCGGATTCGCGGGTGACGGCGTCACGCCGCACGCCAAGCTACTGATCGACGGCACCCCCGCCAATCTTCACAACGGCTACAACGAATTGGACCAGATGTTTCCCATGGCGATCGGCGGCATCGAAACCTTCAAGGGGACGGGCGATTTGCGCTACGGTCTGTTCAACACCGCTGGCAACTACAACATCACCTCACGAGCGGACGAGGCCAAGGAACTCCAACTGACCTACGGAAGTTATGATACGGTCGAGGCGCAGGGTTACGCCGGGTTCAAAGACGGCGATCTGACTCACAATTATTTTGCCGGTTACCGCGAGAGCAACGGTTACCGGGACCACACCGACCTGACGAAGTACTCGCTTTCCGGGCGTTGGTTCTACGACGCCGATGACTCGCTGACGCTTGGTTTGATCACTCGATATTCCGATTACGAAGGCGATTCCCCCGGCTACCTGGACAAAGAAACTGCGCGGCAGAACCCGCAGAGTTCTGCATCGTTCGCCAGTGAAGACGGCGGCGAAAAATCCATCGGCCATGTCAGTCTCCATGCCGAAAAAACCTTCGGACGCGGCAGCCTTTTCGCAACCATTTATTACAACGACATCGAACGCGAGCGCTTTGTTCGCTTTTCAGAAAGCGGCAGTCTTACGGACCGCTTTGACGACCAAGAGATGAGCGGACTTGTGTTGTCCGGCGAGTGGTCGGTTGCGCCGACGTGGGATATCGTTGCTGGACTGGACTACGAAGAACAGGACGTTATTGAACAACGCTTTGGCACGGTTGGCCAATCGCGGGTTCGTGATACGGCCGCCGTGTCGCGCGACCGTCGCTACACGCTGGATGTTCTAGGCGGGTATGTTGGCGTTCGCAACCAGCCAACTGATCGGCTCGAGTGGAATGCTGGGGTTCGCTTCGACGAACTGGACGGAGACTTCAACTCGTTCGACGCCGACGGTGTCGCCACACCCCGCGACATCTTTGACTTCGGTTTGATCACGCAGCCCAAGGCCAACGTCATCGTCAGCGTGAATGAGAAAACCGCCGTTTTCGCCAACGCCGGCCGGAGTTTTCAACATCCGATCGGTGCCGGGTTGTTCACGGCTGACGATACTAGTTCGCGTGACGTGTCGATCAACGACGGCTGGGAGGCTGGCGTGATTTTGAAACCGCTTGAGGCAACGAAACTGCGCCTGTCTTATTGGCAGCAACTGGCTAAAGATGAATTCGTCAACATCGACGGCACCTCGCGCAACGTCGGCGAAACTGATCGCAGCGGCATCGATGCGACCGCCGACTGGAGCGCCAGCGACCAAACCAAAGTCTGGGGCAACGTCGCGTTCAATTTTGGTGAAATTAAAGACGCCGGCACAGACTTCCCCGGCACCTCGGGTAACGACCTGCGCAGCATTCCAAGCCACACGTTTTCCGTGGGTCTGTCTCAGGAAATCATGCCCAAGCTCTCGGCGCGTCTCCACGTGGACGGCCAAGGGTCGTACTACGTCAACGAGAACAATCTTGGTGGCACATTCGGTGACTACACGCTGCTCAATGGCGGCGTGGATTACGAAGTTGGACCGGGCACATTGAGCCTCCAACTCAACAACATCACGGATGAATTTTACGAATACGTGTTTGATTTTGGTAATGATGGCGCCGCCACCATTCACTCGCCGGGCGATGGGTTCAACGCCAGCCTCTCCTATCGGCTGTCGTTGTAGTTCTCTCCAGTACTTTCACCATTGCTTCTTGCGCTTTAGGCGGGCCTGCCTAGCCGTTGGCTAGGCAGGTTTCTAACCACGATGAACGCTTCCCCCACGGCCACCTCCAGCAGCCACCGTTTGGTTTCGATCGATGCCGTCCGCGGTCTGATCATGCTGTTAATGTTGGTGGACCACGTCCGCGAGACCGTGTTCCTGCATCAGCAGGTCGGCGATCCGGTGGACGTGGAGACGGCCTCGTTCGCTTTGGTCCTTCTACGTCTGAGTAGTTCGCTCTGCGCGCCCGGCTTTGTGTTTTTAGCCGGGACGGCAGCGTGGCTCTTTGGCCGGAACAAAACCCGCGGCGAGTTGGCCTTCTTCCTCGCGACACGTGGGGTGTTTCTCATCGTTCTGGAGTTGCTTGTGATCGGCACTGCGTGGACGGGAATCTTTCCCCCGTCGGTTTTCTACCTGCAGATCATTTGGTGCATCGGTTGGTGCATGCTCAGTTTGGCCGCGTTGATCTACCTCCCACGGGCGGTGCAAATCGGGCTGGTGGTCCTGTTGATCGGCGGACACAATCTCTTGGATTCCTTGCACGCTGATGCGGAGAGCTGGTGGCATCCATTCTGGGCGGTGTTGCACCAGCGCGATTGGATCACTTTGTTCGGCATCAAAGCACGGACTAGTTACCCGATCCTGCCATGGATCGGGGTGATTTTGGCGGGGTACTTGATCGGTCCCTGGTTCGGACGCGACACCGCGCCGGCGACCCGATCCCGCAATCTCCTGTGGATGGGTGTGGCGCTGTTGGCCGGCTTTTTCTTGATCCGGGGAATCAACATCTACGGCGATGATCCTTGGATGATCCGCGAGCCGTTCTACCTCACGATCTTGGAGTTCTTTTCCCTGACCAAATACCCCGCCTCCTTGCTTTTCCTGCTCTTTACCTTGGCCTTTACCGGGTTCGGTCTTTGGTGGTTCGAGAAACACCCGGCTAATCGGGTCGTCAAGGTTCTGGCCTCGTTCGGCGGCGCGCCGATGTTTTTCTACATCCTGCATCTTTATATTTTGAAGATCATTTACCTCTCGCTCGTGGCCCTGTTCGGAACCAATCAAGGGGATTATTACGGCGTCGAATCCGTCTGGGGCGTTTTGCTGTGGAGCCTGGCTCTCGCACCGCCCCTCATTTGGGTCACCTCCTGGTTCAACCGCCTCAAACGAAGAAACCGACAGATTCGTTGGTTGAAATACCTCTGATCCGGTTGGCTCCCAACACAACGAATGGCGCAGATCGTGTCTAATATTCTCACATCCGACGACCCGCTGGGATAAAATGCGCCCCATTTTTTCGACGAAACAACAAATCAACCGTCTCCAAGGGCGAAGTCTCGACCGCAGCCTGTAGGCCTCTATCTTTTTGACACATGAAACCTCTGCGGACAACGATCCACCCGATGTGGAATTACTGCCTAATCCTGCTGCTTACCTGTGCACCGTTCTCTGCCTTTACTCAGGATGCGACACCGCCGAACGTGATCCAAGAAAAGGTTCAGCAATGGGTCCAAGCGAAAAAAACGCTGGCCGCCGAACGGGCAGACTGGGCCGAAGAGAAGCAGCGACTGATCGACCTCAACCTGATCCGCCGCGCCGAACTCACCGAACTTCAGGCCGTGGTCACGAACTTGACCGGGCGGCTTGATGCGGCGGTGACAAAACGCGCCGACCTAGAGAAATCCGAAACAACGCTCAAAGGCGAACTCGCCGCCATGGAACAGCGCCTTGCCGCTTGGGAAACCGCGCTGCGGCCCAAACTCGCCACGCTCCCAACGCCACTGCGGGACTCCCTCCGCGAACCGATCGGTCGAATCGAGAGTCCGTCATCGAAGGCTGCCGTGGACGTCCGCGTGCGCGACCTTGTCTTCATTCTCGCCGAGACGGCCGCCTTTCATCACGACTTGCGCGTTCACAGTGAGTTGCGCGAAATCGACGGCGACGCGCGCGAAGTGGACGTGCTCTACTTGGGCCTCGCCCAAGCCTACTACGTGAACAAAAGCGGAACCCTAGCGGGACGCGGTACACCCAGCAAAGGGGGGAGCAAAGGGGGTGGGGGATGGACCTGGACGGCGCGCAACGAACTGGCGGAGGATATCCGGGTCGCCATCGACATGGCGCGGAAAGATCGTGCGCCCAGCATGGTTCGCCTGCCCATCGCCCAAGGAGATGCACCTTGAAGCAATTCCGTGTTGTTAAAGGTCCTTCCGCGGCTCGCACCGCCTCGTCCTGGTCCACTCCGTTTTTGCCAAGGAGTTTACCACGGAGGACACGGAGGCGCGGAGTTTTCCCCGAACTGGAGGTTCGGAACGAACGAACCTTCGTCTCTCCGTGCTCTCCGTGGTCCATTCTCCGCCGCTTCGCCGCGTCGCACGTCCACGCGTTTACTCTGCTCTTTCTCCTCGCGATGACGGGCTTGGCTCCCGCGCAAGACGCCGTTCGCTACCAGCAAGCCGCCCAGAAACTGGACACGGACCTGCGCACCGCACTCGACGAACTCGCCGCGCATCGCGAAACCGTCGCGCGCGAACGCATCCCGCTCGCCACCGAAACCACCACGCTCGCCAATGACCTCCGCCTCGCGCGGGCACGCACCGGACTCGACCGGCAAAACCGGGACGCCACCCAAAGCGATGCCGTCGCCCTCGCTAGCCGAGTCAGCGCGTTGAAAAATCAACTTGTGGGCATCGACACACTCCTCGGCGACTTCTCCAGCGATTTGCAGGTGCACATGCACCCGTCCGAGAACGCGGCGGAGCGCCCACGATTTATCGCCGCGACCAACCGCGCTAGCAAATTGCAACTCGTCGATTTCGCGCTCACCCGCCTCGACGAGCTTTCCGGTTCCCGCCAGTTCGCGGGCGAGGCGCTTGACCTGAGCGGCACGATGACGCCCGGCACCTTTATTGAGGTTGGACCGGTGCAATGGTTCGTAGGTGAGGGTATTAGCGGACTGGTCGAGGAAAACGCCGAACTGCGCAGTCAACTCACGTCGCGGCCCGACGGACAGATCAACACGCTCGCCGCCGGCGACGAAGCCAGTCCGGCTTTTGACCCCAGTCTCGGACTTGCCAGCCGTCTCTCCCCGGCCGGACGCGGCGGGTTCGCGGGGTTTCTCGCGCACATCCGCCAGGGTGGCGTGTGGATTCTCCCCATTCTCGCCCTCGGCATCATCGCCCTGCTCGCCGCCATGGCGAAGTGGCTTGACCTCTTGCCGATGCGCCGAACGAAGCCAGCTGTTCTGCGATATATTGCGCAGCACTTGAAGGACGGCGACCGGTCCGCCGCCCGAAACCTCGTGAAACGGGAAGTACCGCAGCCCGCCCGTGCCGTGCTCATGGGCGGACTCGAACGCCTCGAATCCCCCGGCGCCACTCGCGACGCGGTCGAGGAAGCGCTGGTCGAAGGTGCCATGGGGCTGCAACCGCGACTGCGTCGCTGGCTGCCGTTCATCAGTATTGCCGCCGCCACCGCGCCGTTGCTCGGCTTGCTCGGTACCGTCACCGGAATGATCCGCACCTTCGATCTGATCAACGTGTTCGGCACCGGCGACGCCAAAACTCTCGCGGGCGGAATTTCCGAGGCGCTGGTCACGACCGAGTTCGGTTTGATCGTCGCCATCCCCGCCTTGATCTTGCACGCGTGGCTGTCCCGTCGCGCCAAGGCCATCGCGGCTGAAGTTGAAATGACGAGTCTTGCCTTTTTGAACGGCGTCAATATCGGCACGAGCGTTGTTCCCAGTACGGAGGCCAAAACCGACACGCAGGACGTGAGCGGCGATGACATCCAAGCCGAGAAGGAGTCTGAGTGATCGCCAGCATTATGAGCGAATGCCGCGAACTCTTTCAGGTTGGCGGCTGGGTTTTGGCCGCCTTGTTTGTGCTCGGCTTCGGTATTGCCTGGTGCCTTGTCGATCTCGCTCAGCGCATCGGCGAAGCCACCACCGATGAGACGCAGGCGCGGGTCCGGCGGCGCTTTGACTTTACCTTCATGCTCATTGGCGTGGCCCCGCTACTTGGCTTGCTCGGCACTGTGACGGGGATGTTCGCGACCTTTGACGGCATGGCTGCGCCGGGTTCGGGCACCCCGATCAGCGTGATTTCGCGCGGCGTGTCGGAAGCGTTGCTGACCACGCAAACGGGTCTCGTGATCGCCGTTCCTTCGTTCATTGCCTGCGCTCTGCTGCGCGCTAGTTTCCAGCGCGCCCATCAAATGGAGGTGCCTCATGCCTAGGCGTCTTGGACGATTTCAGGAGAGTGGCGGCGGCACGGATTCGAGCGAGATCAACATCTCGCCGCTGATCGACGTGGTGTTCATTTTGTTGATCTTCTTCATCGTCACCACCGTGTTTGTCGAGGAGACCGGCATTGAGGTCGAGAAACCACGCGCATCGACACAAGGCGATCTCGAAAAAAACAGCATCCTCATCGGCATCACGCGCGACGGACGCGTCTATCACGGCGGCCGCGAAATCGGCATCGGCGGCGTTCGTTCGGTGGTTACTAGGCTGCTGGAACAATCCTCCCAGCCCGTGATTCTGCAAGCCGACCGCGGCACTCCGACCGAGACGACGGTTTCGGTCATGGACGAAGCGAAACGCGCCGGTAGTCCTCATGTGTTTATCTCCACGGAGGCCCGATGAAGACCACCACTCGGATCCTCGTTGCGCTCGTCGCGATTTTGTTGCTCCTCGTGGTGCTTCTGGTTCCACGCATGCAGGATGCCCAGCCGGAAGTCGTCGTCGAGGTCCGGGAAATCGAAACGGTGCGGCTGGCCAGCCTTCCGCCGCCGCCGCCACAGGCGCCAAGCAAGCAGCCGAACGAGCCACCTCCGCCCCCAGAGCCGCCGCCGCCACCACCTCCGCCTAGGCCTGCCGAACCCGAGTTGGATGTCCCGCCGCTGCCGCTTGAATTGGACCTCCCGCCGATGGACGTTGTGGAGGCGACCTTTCCGCAGATCAGCCTGCCACCTCCGTCGCCGCCGCCCCCGTCGCCACTCCAGCCGAAACCCATGGTCCAACTGCCCCCGCCGCCCGAACCCAGCCCCAGACCGGTCTTCAGGCCCCCGCCAGAACGCCCTCATGTGGTTCGCCCCGCACCAGTCCCGACACCGATTCCCTCGTACCGTCCGCCTGCTCATTCAGTGGTTCGTCCAAGCGCACCAAGCGTACCCCGACCTGTTTCCGTCGCGCCTCGGCCGCAGCCTCAGGTGAGGGCTCCGGCGGTTGATTCGGTGATCCAGGCCTCCGCTTTGGATAAAATGCCGCAGCTCCTCAACCGCCCTTCGGTTCGCTTCCCCTCTCGCCTGAAGCGTCGTGGGGTGCGCGAAGGCAAGGTTCTGCTGCAGGTGCAGATTGATCCTGCCGGACGTGTGAGCGTGGAACATGTGATCCACTCCAGCCACCCCGAACTCGTCGATACCGCTCGTTCCTTCGCCGCGAAAGCGCGCTTCAGCAAACCCACAAAAAACGGCAAACCCGTGAAGGCCAGCTTTCAATGGCCGCTGGTGTTGAGACCATGAACTCACGTCCTCTACTTCCCCTTTTTCTGGCCACCTTCCTTTTCTTTAGCGTCCTCGCCGCCGCAGTCCAGGCACGCGATCCGTTCCCGATCGATGAACTCTGGCGAACCGACGCATTTCGTAAAGCGATCACCGCTTCCTACGGCGTGGACGCGCGCATCGAACCGCCGGTCGACCTTGAGGAGAAAAAAGAACTCGGCTTCGTCGCCTCGCAAGTCGAAGCTGGCAATCGGGCCAGCGCGATTCAAATGCTCACCGACAGCGTTCGCTTGGACAAGAGCCCGAGCCTACAATTCACCCGGGCAAATCTGCTGTTCGAAGAGGGACAAAGCGCCGAGGCGATTCGCGGTTATGAACGCGCGTTGGCCCTCTATCAAAACTTCAGAGACGCCCACCGCAATCTTGCCGTGGCGCATGTCGAAGGTTCCGCAACGGACAAGGCCCGTCCTCATCTCCTGCGCGCCGTCGAACTCGGCGCCCGCGACGGCACGACACTGGGCTTGCTCGGCTACGTGCACTCGAAAAAGGGCCACCACCAAGCCGCGCTCCAAGCGTACCGCATGGCCCAACTCACGCAACCCGAGGTCGTACAATGGAAGCGAGGAGAGGCTCACAGCTTGCAGGCTCTGGGCCAAAGCAAACAGGCCGACGCGATCTTTCAAACGCTGGTCGAGTTGGATCCAACGCGTCCGGCGTTGTGGCTCGGCTTGGCCGATGCTCGCATAGCCGACTCCCCCGAATCGGCGTTGGTAAGTTTGGAATGGGTTCGGCGCCTGGGCAGTCTGGATGCGAACGGCCTGCACGCCCTCGGCACGCTCTACCTGCGTGAGGGACTGGCAACGGAAACCGCCGCCTGCCTAGGCGAAGCGCTGGCCGCCTCTCCGCCACTCGACCGTACGAAAGCGATCGAGCTCATCGAGTCGACGGTTGCGAGCGGTGCGTTCGAGGCGACCGAATCCATGCTGGCCCTGCTTCGTTCTTCTGGTCCGAATGTGGAGCGCGTTCGGGCTCTCGTCGAACTGGAACGCGGCGACCGGGACGCCGGCGCGCGTCGGGTTGAGGCGCTCATCCAAAACAATCCTTTGGATGCCCCATCCCTCATCTTGCTCGCTCGTTTCCGTCTGTCGGAGGGCAAGCCGCAGGAGGCTTCGTTGTTGTTCGAACAAGCCGCCCGTGATCCCAAGCACGCCGCCGAGGCGCTTCGCCGACACGGCGAATTGCAGGTCCGCCTGCGCGATATCGACCGGGCGCTCCTGTTACTCGAAAGGTCCGAAGCCCTCCATCCTGATCCCAGCCTTCGGGCTTACATCAACCTGCTTCGACCATAACGACCGAGTGGTCTACAATTTTAAATTTATGGATACGATTGATGCCAAAGCTGGCCGGTCCGCCCGTATTGAAACGGTTGGTGTAGCACGGGGCTGTGACCCGTGTTGGAAAGGGTGGTCTCCGGCCACCATTCAATCCCCATTCATTCCGATTAAATTCCCATTCCCAGAGAGTCATAGAGCAAAGAAAGGGACTGGCGTAATGGAACAGGCGGCCAGAGACCGCCTGATCCAGCACGGGCGACACGCCCATGCTACCTGCCATAGGAAGGCGTTCGCTGCGCGAACAGTGACGAACCAGAAATATCACATTGACGCTGCACTGTCTACGTGGCCACCAGCGCTGCTGCTATTCCGCCGGACTGGATACTTCGTTGTCCGGCACCTGCATCGACTCGATAAAGGCGCTCATCGTCTCGGACTGAACCCAGGCCTTCTTGCCAACGACTTGAACGATGTAGAGGGACGGAGTTTTGCCGTTTACCACAATGCGGTAACGGTAATAGATGTTGTCCTGCACGTGCACGACACCCTCCTGACCTGGCATGCCGTTTAGTTCCAAGGGATAGGACTTGAGCAGGCTGCCATTGCAGGAACGGATGACGCCTTCGACCGCGCCTTCCAGACTCTCGACCGCGTCGAACTCGTCCGCATCGAAAGGGTACAACGTGGAGGCGGTCGAGAGGGCGCTATCGTTAAATTCGCAGGTGGCTAGTTCGATGACGATCTCGCCAACGGCCGTGTCCGAACGCTGCGTGTCGACCTTGAACGGCGCAGGGAAATCGACCGTGAGATTACCGTCGGTGGAGGTGTACGGAGTCGACACGATTGTCGGCACGACGGCTTTTTGGCCGCACGAACTGCAACACGCCAGAAGCAGCAGGAGGTAAAGTCGGGAGAGAACGGAAGAGCGATGAAATTGGGTCATGGGTGAAAACTTTCCTTTGAGAAACGGAAGCGGAAGTGCGTATCTAATGACATGATGAAATTGTCCGGCACGCACTATTTTCCCCTCATCACCCTCTTTGTTTTGATCATCGGCCTTCCCGCTTCTGCCCAATACAAGATTCCGATCAAGGGGACGGTGATGAATCTCTGGCCGGACACCGCGCCCGGCGAGCAAGGCGACATTCCCGAGGAGTTGCACGCCGAACCCGATGGCAACGGCGTGTCGCGGATCCGCAATGTCTCCGTGCCGACCATCGAAGTTCGTCTGCCTAAAAAGCCTGCAGTGGAAGGCAAGCCGACCCCGGCCGTGCTGGTCGCTCCTGGCGGTGGCTACGGCATTCTCGCGTTCACCCACGAAGGCACCATGGTCGCCGACTGGCTGAACCAACGCGGGGTCGCCGCCATCTTGCTGAAGTACCGCGTGCCGCGGCGCAAAGACCGGCCGAAACACGAAGCGCCGATGCAGGACGCGCAGCGCGCGATGCGCTTGGTTCGGGCCAACGCCGAGAAATGGAACATCGACGGTACACAAATCGGCATGCTTGGTTTCTCCGCTGGCGGTCACCTGACCGCGATCACCGGTACCAACGCGGATGACAAAAGCTACGAGGCCATCGACGACCACGACAAGCTCAGCGCGCGTCCGGACTTTCTCGTACTCGTCTACCCGGCCTATCTGGTGGACAAGAAAACCAATCAGCTGTTCGACGAGTTTAAGGTGGGAAAACACATCCCGCCGACCTTCTCAGTGGTCACCAACGACGACGCCGAACGCGGCATTGGCGCGGCGCAGTTCTACATTGCTTGCCGCAGTCACAACGTGCTGGCCGCGACTCACATCTACCTCAAAGGTGGTCACGGCTACGGCATGTTCGACCGCGGCAATCCGGTGAACCACTGGCCCAAGGACGTGGAGGACTGGATGCGTTCGATGGAGATTCTACCGAAGAAATAGGATGGGTCGGCTTCGTCTCATCTTGGTCTTATTCCTTGTTGCCGGTTGGGTCCAAGCCGAATGGCCGCGGCATACGATCGATAAAAGTTCGCGCGGTGCGGATGGCGTTCGGATCGCGGATATCAATGGCGACGGCTACATGGACATCGCCACCGGTTGGGAAGAGGGTGGGGTAGTTCGCGTGTACACCAATCCCGGACCCGCAAAGGCAAAAGCGCCTTGGCCGTTCGCGACCGTCGGCAAAGCGCCATCGGTCGAGGACGCGGTGTTTGCCGATCTCGATGCGGACGGTCACATGGATGTGCTGAGTTGCTGCGAAGGGAAAACCAAAACCGTGTTCGTTCACTGGGGCCCAGACTGGAAATCAACGGACGCTTTTCCACAGCTCAAAGGACAGCAGGCGTGGATGTTCGCGCTGCCAATGAATCGGACCGATGGCGGCTGTGATCTGGTGGTTTCATCCAAAGGCGGCAATGCTTGTATTGGCTTGCTCTCCCCGCCGGATCAGCGCCACGGCCGCCCCCGCGATCTCCGCCAGTGGACCTTTCGCCGCTTGGTGGACGCGACCTGGGTGATGTCGCTGCGTTCGGTGGACGTGGACCGTGACGGGGATTTGGATGTGGTCGCGTCGAACCGAAAATCGAAAACCGCCCGCGTGCTCTGGTTGGAGAACCGGCCCGACGCGAGCTGGCCCGAACACACGGTCGGTTCGGTCGGACGCGAAAATATGTTTCTCGATACGGCGGACATGAATGACGACGGCCGCGTTGATTTTCTGGTCGCGCGCAAGCCCCACGAAGTCGTCGTGCTCACCCAGCCGGCGAACCCACGGGCCGTCTGGGCCGCGTCCGTGATCGCGCTGCCGGCCAGCAATCACGGTCGGGCCAAAGCGGTGGCCGTCGGCGACTTGGATGGCGACCAGCGTCCCGAACTCGTTCTCACCTGCGAAGGCGCCAATGGCGATAAAATCGGCTGTTTCTTCGCCAAGCAGAACGCGGAGCAAGCTTGGTCGTTCCACGATATTTCCGGCGCGCCCGGAACCAAGTTCGACCGCATCGAACTGCTCGATCTTGATGCCGACGGCGACCTCGATGTGCTCACCTGTGAGGAACGCGACGGACTCGGCGTGTTCTGGTACGAAAACCCAAGGGTGCGGAAATGAGCAACGAAACTATTGCCACCGACGGGGTCATCGCCAACGCAGCCCGTGCGGTGACCTCGATTATCCCGTCCTTGCCGGCCGCCGCCGAACTGGGTCCGGATCTCGAAGCCGCCCGCCAAGTTGCCGAACGCGGCTTCTTCAAGCCCGGTGAGGACGAGCGGCTGTGCGAACTGTTCTCCCAATACCTCCGCTGCCGCGCCGCCCTGTGGGAACAACTCGACGAACTGCGCCGACTGGCCCCCCGCCGAGACGTTTCGCTCAATCAAACTGGCGGGCACGAACCGGAGCAACTGAAGTTGTTCGCCATCGGCTTCACCGCCGCCTGCGCACTGTACCGTACCGCCAATTTTCTGGTCGGAAATTTCTGCGGTCTGACGCCGGTCTGGAAACGACTGAACCACGCCGAGCCGCGCTACGGGATTCCGCGCAAGCAGTTCACCGCGATGTACAAGAGCGTGTCGAGCCTGCGCAACAGCTTGGCGTTCCGCGACGCCCAGTGGTTTTACGTTCAGAACCAAGCCGCCATTGAGGCGCTGCGCGCAGACCCGGTGATGGCACCGGTGCTCGATCTGCTCGACCGGGAGTGCGCGTTGTTCGACGCCGTGCCGCCGGTGAAGGCTCCCGTGGCGCAGTTCCTGCAACGCCTCGTCTACCGCGTTCATTCGCTGCGCCGGCGCCGTCGTTCGGCGGCGCAAAAAGTGTTGTTCGGCCTGTTTGAGCGGTCGGGTCGAGTGATTGCCGAACTGCAGTTGCCGCACGCGAAACGGGTGACCCCGGCGGCGATCGCGGAAATAAAAACCATCTTGCAAGCGGGCGATGTGATCATCACCCGGCATGACAACGCGCTCAGCAATTTGTTCCTGCCCGGCTTCTGGCCGCATGGCGCGTTGTACATCGGCACCGAGTCGCAGCGAGACGCCCTCGGTCTGCCCGCCATCGAGGGGAACCATCATCCGATCTGCATTCTCGAAGCAAAAAAGGACGGCGTCTTGTTCCGCGAAATCGAGGAGACCTTGTCGGTCGACCACTTCGTGGTGATTCGTCCGCAGCTATCCGTCGACGAACTGCGCACGGCGCTCAGCCGGGCGATGACGCATGCCCACAAGCTCTATGATTTCGAGTTCGATTTTTCCCGGCCCGACCGAATGGTCTGCACCGAGGTGGTCTACCGCGCCTACGATGGGATCGGCTCCATCGACTTCGAACCAAAGGAACGCGCCGGTCGCATCTGTGTGTCCGCCGAGGACTTGCTTGACCACGCCGTCGAGTCGCGCGGCTTCGAGCCCCTTGCGATCTACACGGCCGCCGAGGACGGGACGCGTTCGTTGTTGAGCGGGCCGACCGAGGCCGTTCGGGATCGTCTGGCTGGCACCTATGGGGTTCAGGGGGCCGTGGAAGATTTGTAAATGATCCGGCGGGAAGAACTATTTCCTTTTGCCCGGTCCGGTAATATTGGTTTGCCCAACCAAGGGTTGTGCCTCTCCTGGGGTGCTCCGACCTTTGTCTACCATCGCCTGAAGTTCCTCGGTGAGGGCCTTCACAATTTTCGGGTGATCGGCCTGCAGATTGTTCTCCTCGGCAGGATCGGACTCCAGATCAAATAGTTGGATCTTGGGCGAACCCTTCGGTGCCTTGCCCGGACGCGGCGCGCTCCACCCGCCCGAACCCGGACAGAGGCAGAGCTTCCACTTGCCTTTGCGAATCGCAAAGAACCCGCCAATCGAATGATGCACGGTGGCACCGCGTTGGTTCGCCTCTTTGCCAAGCAACGTAGGCAAAAACGAAACGGAATCCACGCCCGCGTCGTCCGCGAGTTCGACCCCGGTCACTTCCGCGAACGTGGCCAACAAATCGGTCTGGCAGGTCAGCCGGTCACTCACCGAACCCGCCTTCACCTTGCCCGGCCAACGGGCGATGAACGGCACCCGGTGCCCGCCTTCGTAAATGTCGGCCTTGTGCCCGCGGAGTTTTCCAGACGGAAAATGCTCATGCTTCGCCAAGTTCGCGAACCCCGCCCGAGGCGAACATCCGTTGTCGGTGCTGAAGATCAACAAGGTGTCTTTCATCCCGTGCTTTTCGAGCGCGCGCATCACCTCGCCGACCACCCAGTCGGTTTCCATCAGAAAGTCGCCGTACTCGCCGATGACCGACTTTCCCAACCACTTCTCGCTCGGAACGATTGGCGTGTGCGGCGAGGTGAGCGGGAGATAAAGAAAAAATGGCGTGTCCGGTTCTTCCGCCCGGCGGTCGATGTAGGCGACGGATTCGCGGGCGAAGTCGATCAGGCATTGATTGGCCTCAAAATCCGGCGTGGCAGCGCCCAGGCGATTGAAGCCTTTGAGCACCGTGCCGGGCTCGATCGCAAGATCGTTACGGATGTAGACGTAGGGGGCCATATCAAGTGAGGCTTGGATGCCAAAGAATTCGTCGAAGCCATTTGAAGTGGGCGTGATCGCCGGTTTGCTGTAGTCGATGTCCCAGCCGTGGCCTTTGTGTTCCGGCTTCGGCTTATAGTCGTCGAGAAACTGCCAGCCAATGCCGAGGTGCCACTTGCCGACGCAACTCGAGTGGTACCCTTTGGTTTTCAGGACGGACGCGATGGTGGCCTCGCCCGGTTCGATGAGGGGACGGTCCTTCGGCTTGACATACACCGATTTCTTCAAATGCGTACGCCAATTATAACGACCGGTCAGCACGCTGTAGCGTGTCGGTGTGCATACCGAAGAACTCGTGTGCGCATCAGTAAAGCGCATGCCCTCCGCCGCGAGCTGATCGATGAACGGCGTCGCCGCCTTGCCGCCCATATGCGAGACGTCGCCGACGCCCATGTCATCCGCGAGAATGAAAATGATGTTCGGGGTGTCGGCTGCGAAGCCGAATAGTGGAAAGAGGAGGACAACAAAGAAGGGGCGAATATTCATGGCAGAGGCTATTTTAATGCGAGTGGGAGGGCTACGTTTTTACAAAAAAAAACAGGCGACCTAGCGAGGTCGCCTGCTTGCTTGAGATTAAAAGAAGGTCAATTGTAGAACCTCAGCGGGGAAGGATCACTTCTTCTTGGTGTTGCCGCCGCGCAGATAGATATTCTTCGGCTGCTCTTGCACTTGGGTCTGCGTCACGGTGCATTTTTCCAAGGTCGCGATGGCACGGATGCCGTCGACCCGGATGCCAGTATTGCTGCGCAAGGTGAGTTCCAGATGCTTTAGATCTTTTTTGGCGAGGTTGAGTCCGCGAACGTCGAGTACTGCGCCGCGACGGGTAAGGCGGACGGCACGCGCCGGGCCGTCTTTGAACGGGGCCAAGGCGATGGCAATAGTGGCGTTGCCTTCACCGACGATCTCAAGACGCAGATCTTTCAAGCGGTCAAAGTCTTGGTTCATGATCAGGTCAGGGAACAGGGAGAGGGCATTTTTGTAGCCGGGCTGGAGGACGGCGTCGCGTCCGTCGACGGTGCCACTGAGTTCGGGGAAGTCCCATCCGTCGACTGCGCCTTGACCTTTTGCGCCATCCTTCTTCGGTGCTTCGAGGAACGAGGTGGCCGAACGGGTGGCCCAGCGGGTGGCTTTGGTGGTGAACAGGCGGTCGGTGCAGTTGGTGATGTTACGGACCACCATGACCGGTGGTTTCGGCGTTCCTGTGGTCGTACCTGGGGGGACCGTGGTGCCACCAACTGGAGCGTAGCCGGGCAGAGGTTCCCGGTAGTCGCCGGGAAGTGTAGAGGCGGCGAGCCCAGACTGCTTCAGTGTAATCTGTCGCACTGCGAGGTCGCCTTTTATGCGCAGCTGCGCGTTCAAGTCCGGGCCACCGATCACTTTGAAGGGCAGGGCGATCGCGGCGCTTCCTTCCCGGGTGGTACGGCCAATCCGCGCGAGTTTGGCGACGGTTACGCCGTTGAAAACTAGGTCAGCGGAAGAATCTGCGTAGACGCGGTCGAAGATCAGGGTAGCGCTGTGGATCACCCGTTCACCGCCCTTAAAGCGGAACAGATCGTGCAGGTTGAAGACCTTTTCCCCTTGAACGTACTGACGGACTTCCACCGAGGTGTCTTGGATACCGGTTCCTACCTTTGCGCGAGCCTGCTTCTGCGCGTGGGCGGGCAGGACAAAGCCAAGGGCCAACGCGGCCAGCAGGACGATGGAAAATGGGGACGGGTTCTTCATGAGTTCTCCGGGAGGGGTTCTTCTCTTTGTCGCCTACTTAGGCCGGATTATTCAAGCGGGAAACAGACCTTGCGCCGTTCTGGAAAATTCGCCTATGCAGAGCACAAAGCAAGTCACCCCATCTATAAACTCAGGAACTCTCTAATGGTCGCAGTCAATTCCACCATGTTGCCGCTCGGCACTATCGCCCCAGATTTTAACCTCACCGATGTCGTCAGCGGTTCGCCCGTCACCGTCGACTCGGTTCTCGAAGGCAAAAAAGGCATCCTCGTGATGTTCATCTGTCGCCACTGCCCGTTCGTGAAGCATCTTGAAGTTGAACTCGCCAACATCGGTCGCGACTACGCCGACACGATCGGTTTGGTTGGGATCAGCAGCAATCCGGCCGAAGCGTATCCGGCCGACGCGCCTGAGTCGCTCAAAGAACAAGCCGAGCAACTCGGCTTCAATTTTCCCTATTGCTACGACGGCGACCAAAGCGTCGCGCTTGCCTACACCGCGTCCTGTACGCCCGACTTCTTCGTGTTCGACGCGAACAAGCAGCTCGTCTACCGCGGTCGTCTCGACGACAGCAAGCCGCGTTCGGAAGAGGTGCCGGACGGCAATGAATTACGCGCGGCGCTCGACGCGCTGGTCGCTGGTTCGGACCTGCCGGTCGAGCAGAAGCCGAGCATCGGCTGTAACATCAAATGGAAAGAAGGCAACGCGCCCCAGTGGTTCCCGGGCTGATGTTTGAGCGCCTGAGTTCGGTTCAGCCTTCGGGGCGTTGGAGGGCGAGGGGCCTCCCGCGCCGTTTCTCCGAGTCGAATCGAAGAAAGCCCGCGGACGCCGAGGCCGGCGTCCCTCCAGAATCGGGCCTTCCGACACTTAGCGTTTCTGCGAACTCAGTTCTTGAATCTGCACTTCCAACACCGCGATCTGTTTGCGGGCGGCGAGCAGCTCGCGCGGGGAGCCTCGTTTGCTGAAGCGTTCGACCAGTTCCTGCAACTCGCCAGCTTTCTGGGTCATGCGCTCGGTCAGTAGTTTTACTTCGTGGCGGTATTTGTCGCGGTCTTGTTCGATGGCTTGAGCCCGCTCCAACTGGTCGGCCAAGCGATTTTCCATTTGGTTTTTCTCGCGCAGCACCGATTCCAAGCGCTTGTTGACATGCTGGATTTTCTCCCGCGCTTCTTCGGCCAATTCCTTAATGCGTTCGCGTTCGGCTTTGTTTTCGGACACCTTGTTGTTCTCGTTGTAGGTGCTCTTATACTCGTCGAACTGCCCCTTCATGTGTCGCAGCTTGCTGGCAAGTTCCTCGCTCCCCGTCTTCAGATTTGCTTTTTCCTCAAGGGCGACTTGGAGTCGTTGTTCGAGTTTGTCGAGCTTGCCGGTCAGGCGGGAACGTTCCTCGTCGATGCGGGCGGTACCGCTCTCGTATTCGGCGACGGTGGAGCGCAGTTGCGAATATTTCGTGTCCGATGCATCGGCCTTGGCTTTGAACTCTGCCAAGCGGTCGGGGAGTCCGCGTAGCGATTCGAGTTCGCGGGCTTGATCTGCGAGACGTTTTTCTAAGGCTTGTTGTTCGGCTTTCAGGCGAGTCACTTGTTGCGTCTGGCCGTCTCTCACTTCGCTGGTCTGTTTAAACTCGGCTTGAAGACCTTCGATGCGGGACTCCGCCTCGGTCAGTTTTTCCTTCAGGGTGGCATGCGCCGATTCGACGTCTTCGCGTGCCCGAACGGCTTCGTCGAGACGTGACTGAGCGCCTTTAACGGCAGCCATCGTCTTGGTTTGTTCGGCTTTGAGATTCTCGTGTTCGATCTTGAGAGTAGCGAGTAGCTGGTTGCTGGTTTCGAGTTCGGAGAACGTGGTGAGGTGTTCTTTGTCGAGCGAACTTACTTGTTTCTCCAAGTCGGCACGCGTGCGTTCGCTCTCGGCGCGCTCCTCTTCGAGGAGTTGGCGTTGGCTTTCGAGTTCGCTCTCGAACTTGGTGGCTCTGGTTTGTTCGGCGACGAGTTTTTTGTGCAGGTCTTCGAGTTCGGTTTCCGCTTTGCTGAGACGATCGGGATCGACGAGTGCTTTGGATTGTTGGCGTGCGGTGTCGAGTTCGGCTTTGGATTGAGCGAGATCGGCCTTGAGTTCGGCGTAGTCGCTGGCGGGAACGGTGGCGCTGAGCTTCCCGCGTTCGGAGTCGCGTTCGGACTTCGCCTTGCCAAGCTCTTCGCGCAGCGTCTCGAGTTCCTTGTCGCGCTCCTTCAGTTGTGGTTGCAGCCGTTCAGCTTCCTGCAATTTCTTTTCGACGTCTTTGAGTTTGTTGCGGGAGATTTGCAGTTGGTCCTCAAAGGTCTTCCGCTCTTCTGCTTGGCTTGCCTTAAACTCATCGACTTGCCCACGCACCACCGTGAGTTCGGCGGCTTCGGTGACGGCGGATTTAGATGCTTCTTTTTTACCGTCGGCCAACTGCTGCTTGAACTGATCCCGTTCCTTGGTGATTTTTTCGACCTGTTCCGCAAGGGCTTTTTCTTTGGATGACGCCTTCGCTTCACCAGCCACTTGTTTCTCGTTCGCCTCAGCGAGTTGCTTCTTCAGCGCCTCCCGTTCCTTGGTGACGGTTTCGACTTGTTCTGCGAGGTTCTTTTTCTCGGCGGCTTGTTTCTCATCGCCGGCCGCCTGCTTGTCGCCGGACTCGGTCAACTGCTTCTGGAGCAGATCGCGTTCTTTGGTCAGGGACTCGACTTGATCGGTGAGCGCGGTTTGTTTGGCCGCTTGTTCCTCAACACTCTTGCTCGCGGCCACCTTGCCGTCCGTGGCGGCGCTAAGTTGCGTGCGTAGTTCCTCGTTCTTCCGAGTAAGGATGGTGAGTGTGTCTTCGAGTTCCGCAAGCGAACTGATCTTTGACTCCGCTTTCTGCAAGGCCAGTTCGGTCGACATGAGTTTGCTGAGTTCCTTTTCGGCGACCGCCAACTTATAGCGCAGTTCTTCAACGGTTTTCTCAGTGGGTAAGCCCTCTGACGGCACGATGATGCTGGATTCACAGCCAGGGCAGTTGACGGTGCTTCCCACACGTGAAGCCTTGATACTCAACTTCTTAGAACAAGACGGGCAACGAAATCTTATACTCTCCATAGCCCAGTCCCTACGTCCTTCTGTGGTCTTCTTAAAGCATAAACATAAGGTTTGGCTTGCAGGTCACGTTAGTATTCTGCCACCCGATAGTATGCCTTCCATACCAAATCTACTTCGTATCATCTCCTATTCATGTGGTGCCATTGGGATCGTGTTGGTGTTGTGGGGAAAAAGTACCCAGCAACCTTACGGCAAACTGATGCAGGCGGGGATGTTGTTCATTATCTCCTCCACGATCTTGATCATCTTCAGCTACGTGCTTCGGATGCTGGGACGGAACGGTCGCTGAACGCTTTACAGATCAAGTAAAAAACGTGGTCTGCAGGATTGACACCCCTGTGTTCCGAACCTAGGAAGCTCCACTCTTTTAAGGGAATTACTGGAATTTACGCATGAAAAGCTACGTAGCTAAACAAGAAAATGTGCAACGCGAATGGTACATCGTGGACGCAACCGACAAACCTGCCGGTCGTCTGGCGGTGGAAATCGCCACGGTATTACGTGGCAAGCACAAGCCCACCTTTACTCCTCACGTGGACACCGGCGATTTCGTCGTCGTCATCAACGCCAAAAAGGTGAAGCTCTCCGGTCGCAAGGAAGAGCAAAAGATTTACAAACACTACACCGGTTGGAACAGCGGTTTGCGCGAATATAAAGCCAAACTCATCCGCGAGAAGAACCCCGAACGCATCGTCATGCAGGCGGTCAAAGGCATGCTGCCGAAGACCAAACTTGCCGCGCGCATGCTGACCCGCCTCAAAGTGTTTCCGGGCGCCGAGCACACGCACGATGCCCAGCAACCCAAAGATTTTGCCGAAAAATCCAAGCACGTCGTGCCGGAAAAGCAGGCCAAGACCGCATCCAAAGGCACTGGCGCCAAAAAGGCCAAGAGCGCCGACGCTGCAGGGGCTGATAAGGCTGATAAGGCTGACAAGGCCGCCGCGAAGAAAGCCGCCGCTGCTGCGGACAAAGCCGCTGCCTCCGATGAAGCCGCTGCTGAGAAAGCTGCCGCTGCTGAAAAAGCTGCCGCTGCTGAGAAAGCTGCCGCTGCTGAGAAAGCTGCCGCCGATAAGTCCGCGGACGCCGCCAAAACGGCCGCCGCTGCTGGCGCCGCCGCGGCAGCAACCGCCGTTCCGGCCTTCTCCGGCGTTCCCGCTGGTGCCAAGGAAGACGAGAAACTCGGTATCGTTTACGAATCTGCTCCCGACCAAGTCGATGATCTTACCGAGATCAACGGTGTCGGTCCGGTGCTGGAAGGGAAGCTCAACGCCTTCGGCGTCTACACCTTCCAACAGATCGCCAACTGGAAGCCGGCCGTTGTGACTGAGTTCGACGATCTGCTCGATTTTCCAGGCCGCATCGAACGTGATGGCTGGATTGCCAAGGCGTCCGAACTCCACGCCGCCAAACACGGATAACCCCACCTTATATACCCAAGATCATGGCTAAGACTGAATATACTGCTACTGGACGGAGAAAGACCTCTGTCGCCCGCGTCCGTCTCTCTGAAGGCGTCGGCAAAGTGTTTGTCAACGGACAAGACTACTCCCTCTACTTCCCGACCGAAGCGCTTCGGTCGTTCATCGAACAACCGCTGAAAATCACCGAAGCGATTGGCAAATACGATATTTTCGCCAAGCTCGACGGTGGCGGCAAAGTCGGCCAAGCCGGTGCCCTGCGTCACGGCATCTCGCGTGCGCTTGTCGACGCGAACGAAGAATACAAAGACGCCCTCAAGCAGAGCGGTTGCCTCACCCGCGACCCGCGCATGAAGGAACGAAAGAAACCCGGTCAGCCGGGTGCCCGCAAGCGGTTCCAGTTCTCGAAACGTTAAGTCGTTTTCAGATCTCCCTTTTGTGTACGCCCCGGCCGGTTCTCCGTTCGGGGCTTTCTTTTTTTGCGCGCCCTGCTTTTAAGCAAGCGCTCGCATTCTTCTGCAGCCGCACATGAAACGCATCTATCCAACGCCATTCTTGCTCGGACTCTTCCTTCTGTTCGCTTCGCAGGCTTGGGCCAACACCAACACACCGCCCAATGTGATCGTGGTGATGACTGACGATCAAGGCTACGGCGATCTCGCCTGCCTCGGCAATCCGGTGTTGAAAACGCCGCACCTCGACCAGTTCCATGCCGAGTCGGTCCGGCTCACCGATTTCCATGTCAGCTCTTATTGCACGCCAACCCGGGCGGCCTTAATGACCGGTCGCCATCCCGGTCGGACCGGTGCCTACCGGACCAGTGCCGGTCGGACGATGATGCACCCCGATGAAAGAACCATTGCCAACGTTTTCAGCGACGCCGGTTACGCCACCGGCATGGCCGGCAAATGGCACCTCGGCGATAACGCACCGCACCGCCCGCAAGACCGCGGTTTTGCTGACGTTCTCTGGCACCGTTGCGGCGGTATCGGCCAAGCCTCCGACCACTGGGGCAATACGTATTTCAACGACACCTATGAACGTAACGGCACCTTCGAGAAATTCGAAGGGTACTGCACCGATGTGTTTTTTGCCGAAGCCATGCGCTTCGTCGAAGCCCACCAAAAGAAACCCTTCCTCTTCTATCTCGCCCTGAACGCGCCGCACGGTCCGTACCGCGTTAATAAAAAGTGGAGCGATCCGTATCGGGGGAAAATCAAGTGGGGCGGTGGTCCAGAATTTTATGGCATGGTCGAGAACATCGACCACAACATGGGGTTGCTGCGGGCGAAGCTGAAGGACTTGAAGCTCGCGGACAACACGATCTTAATCTTCATGACCGACAATGGTACCGCCAACGGCGCAAAATTTGACGGTCTCACGTCCGAGGCGAAACAAGGCTTCAACGCCGGCATGCGCGGCAAAAAATCGTCGATCTACGAAGGCGGGCACCGGGTGCCATGCTTTATCCACTGGCCAGCCGGAACCATCACGGGCGGGCGGGATCTGACGCACCTCGCTGCGCACCTCGACTTGTTGCCGACACTGGCCGAACTCTGCGACGTTCCAGTACCCGCGACGCACCAGCCGGATGGCATGTCCTTCGCGGCGCAGCTCAAGGATCCTGCGGCTCCGCCGCATCGGCAGCACTTGGTCATGCAGTTTCAGGGTGGCCCGCATTTTCGGACCGATGCGAAGGCCTGGGAATATTCCTGCGTGCTGACGGAGCGCTGGCGGCTGATCGATGGCAAGGAGTTGTATGACATCAACGCGGATCCCAGTCAGCGGCAGGACATCGCCGGTGAGCAGCCGGAAGTGGTTGCAAACCTTCGGGCCCTCTATCCGCCGTTTTGGGATGCGGTCTCGCTGCGAATGATACCGGTGTCGATCGACCTTGGCCACCCGACGGAAAATCCGACCGTCCTCTGTTCGCAAGACTGGTACATGCCCAAAGGGAATCCGCCATGGAACTTCGGTTCGATCTCGCGGCGGCCAAACGTCACTGGGCCGTGGAAAGTACGGATACTGAAAAAGGGCACCTACCGGCTGACCCTGCGCCAGATGCCGGTGGAGGCCAACCGCGTGCTGGTCGCCGTTCAGGCAAAGATCAGCATTGCCGGCCAAGAGAAAACGAAGAAGATCAAGTCCGGAAGTAAAGGCGTCGTGTTCGAGCTCGAGCTGTCGGCCGGCCACACCGAACTGCACACCTGGCTGTACGATGAAAACGGTACCGCCGGTGGCGCGTACTTCACCGAAGTTGAAGCACTTTAACGAAATCCCTCCGTCATGAACCTGCCACTCCCCCAAAAATTTAGAGCCGCCGGCCTGCACGCTGGCGTCAAGAAAGATGGCGTCAAAGACATGGCGTTGTTTGTCTCCGACGTCCGCGCCAAGGCCGCTGGCGTGTTCACCACGAATCAGGTTTGCGCCGCCCCCGTGAAGATCGATCGTGACCGCGTGGCGAGCGGGTACGGGCAGGCGATCATCGTCAACAGCGGCAACGCCAACGCGTGCACGGGTCCGCACGGACTAGAGAATGCTCGAATCATGACCCGGATCGCCGCCGACGCGCTTGATCTTTCGTTGCAGGACACCTTTGTCTGTTCGACCGGCTCCATCGGCAAACAGCTGCCGATGGATGTCATCGGTTCGGGGATTCAGTCGCTCGTCGCCAAACTCGGCACCGACGGAATCGACGCGGCCGATGGCATCCTCACCAGCGACAGCAAACGCAAAGTCGCCCGGCTAACGTTTGACGGTGGCGCGTCGATGGTCGCCGTGGCCAAGGGCGCCGGTATGATCCAGCCCAACATGGCGACCATGCTCTGCTTTGTGCTCACCGACCTGCAGATCGACAATCCGCAAGCCGCCTTGTCTGCGGCCACGGATCAAAGCTTCAATCGGATTACCGTCGATGGCGACATGAGCACCAACGACACGGTACTGTTGCTCGCCAATGGCGCGTCTGGCGTGACGCTTGAACCCGCTGTTTTTCAAGCGGCGCTCGACAAGCTCCTACTCGATCTCGCCTTGCAGATTGTTCACGACGGCGAGGGTATCAGCAAAGTGGTCACCTTACATGTCTCCGGTGCGCATTCGGACGCGGACGCGGACAGCGTCGCCCGCGCCATCGCCAATTCGCTTCTGGTGAAAACGGCTTGGGCTGGAACCTATCCTAGCTGGGGACGGGTGATGGACGCCATTGGTTATGCCGGCGCGCCCATCGAGGAGGAGAAGATTATCATCGACTACAACGACACGAGGAAAGTCGCTGGAGGACTCGACACAGGCGTCGATACCTCAACAATTACCGCTGCGAACGAATTTTCGATTTCCGTCGAACTCGGACTGGGTACGGGTTGCGCCACTATTTATACCACCGATTGCACCGAGGCTTATGTCCGGTTCAACATGCACTAAGCCCGTTGGGAATTCGTCGATCATGATTCAGAACGCCATTGAAAAAGCCGCGGTCCTCATCGAGGCGCTTCCTTACCTGCACGATTTCCGCGGCCAAACCGTGGTCGTGAAATTCGGCGGCAGCATTCTCGGGGACAACGAAGGCTGCCTACGGATTCTCACCGACATTGCATTCATGGAGTGCGTCGGCATGCGGCCGGTCGTCGTTCACGGCGGCGGTAAAGCCATCAGTGCGGCGATGAAAACAGCCGGTATCGCGCCAAATTTCGTCGACGGTCTGCGGGTGACCGACGCCGATACCATTTCTATCGTCGACCGGGTGCTCAATGCCGAGGTCAACCCCGGCCTCGTTGAGATGCTGGAAGGTCTTGGCTACCGCGCGCGGGGCGTTCGGGGCCAGTCGGTCATGACGGCCAAGCAACATGTGGTCGATGGCAAGGATTGGGGCTTTGTCGGCGACGTGACATCCGTGGACTGCGGACCGATCACCCGCTTGCTTGATCAGGAGATTGTTCCGTTGATCACCCCGCTGGCCACCAACAACGAGGGTCAGTCCTTCAATATTAATGCCGACGCCGCCGCCACCGCCGTCGCCAGCGAACTACAGGCCCGCAAACTGGTCTTCCTCTCCGACGTTCCGGGCGTTCTGCGCGACGTGGAAGACAAATCCAGCCTCATCTCCACGATCACCTTGGATGACGTTCAAGGATTGATTGACGACGGCACCATCGCGGGCGGCATGTTGCCCAAGGTGACCGGAGCCGCCACCGCCGTCGCGTCCGGCATTCGAAAGGTTCACTTTATCGACTCAAGCATGCCGCATTCTTTGCTGCTCGAACTATTCACCGACGCCGGTGTCGGAACGCAGATTATTGGTTGATTACCGATGACTGATTTCTAAAGCCCCAAGGGCGCAACCAAACCCAAACAACAGACATCGCCATGAAATCAACCGCACAAATCCTGGAACAACAAAAGCGGTTCCTCGTCCCCACCTACGCGCCTTCACTGGCGTTGGTCAGCGGACGCGGATCCTTTGTCCGGGACGCGGAGGGGCACCGCTTTCTCGATTTCACATCGGGCATCGCGGTCTGTAATCTCGGCCATTGCCACCCGGCAATCGTCGAGAGCATCTGCCGTCAGGCAGGGACACTGATGCACGTGTCCAATCTTTATGCCAACGAACCGCAACCCCAGGCCGCCGAACATCTTTCTCGAATCGGCCTCGGCGGCAAGGTGTTCTTCGCCAACTGCGGCGCCACCGCGAACGAGAGCCTGATCAAACTCGCGCGCAAGTGGGGGGCGGACAAAGGCAAACACGAGGTCGTGACTTTTTGGAAATCGTTCCACGGGCGTTCGCTCGCCACGCTGACCGCCACCGGCCAAGAAAAGGTGCAACGGGGCTTCCATCCCTTGCCTTCGGGCTTTGCTTACGCCGACCTGCACGACATGCACTCGGTAAAACGAGCGGTGACCAAAAAGACGGCGGCGCTTCTGATCGAACCCGTTCAAGGCGAAGGCGGCGTGCTGCCGGTCGACCCGGCCTTCCTCCGGGAGCTGCGCGATTTCTGCCACGAACGCGACATCCTGTTGATGTTCGACGAGGTGCAAACCGGCCTCGGGCGGACTGGCCAATGGTTTGGTTATGAGCACAGCGGTGTCGTGCCGGACGCGATCTCGCTCGCCAAAGGTCTTGGCGGCGGTTTCCCGATCGGTGCCATCCTCACCGGCCCCAAAACCAATGACGTGCTCCAGCCCGGTTCTCACGCCACGACCTTTGGTGGCAACCCGATCGGGACCGCCGTCATCTCCACCATTATCGAAACCATCGAACGGGACAACATTCTCGGCAATGCCAACGAACGCAGCGACCAGTTGTTCGCCGGACTCAACGAGCTGCGGGAAAAGCATCCTTTCATTGGTGAAGTTCGCGGACTCGGTCTGATGATCGGCATGGTGCTCGACCGGCCGGCCAAGCCGCTGCAGGACATCTGCACTGAAAACCATCTACTCTGCATCGCCACCGCCGGCAACGTCATCCGCTTGCTCCCGCCATTGACGGTCACCGCCGAAGAGGTAAAGCAGGCGCTCGGCATTCTTGAGCGGGCCTGTGACGAATGGTCAAAAACGCTCGCCTAAATTTTAGTTCACGAAGAAAAGACACATCATGAAAATCGTACTCGCTTATTCTGGAGGCCTCGACACCTCCATCATCATGAAATGGCTCATCGAGCATTATGACGCCGAGATCATCGCGTTCTGCGCCGACCTCGGACAGGAAGAAGAACTCGACGGGCTCGAAGAAAAAGCGCTGTCCACCGGTGCGACCAAAATTTACATCGACGACCTCCGTGCTGAGTTCGCCAAGGACTACGTCTTCCCGATGGCTCGCGCCGGCGCGAAGTACGAGTTTGACTACATGCTGGGTACCTCCATCGCGCGTCCGCTCATTGCCAAACGCATGATCGATATCTGCCGCGAAAACGATGCCACCTGCATCGCTCACGGCGCAACCGGCAAGGGCAACGACCAAGTCCGTTTCGAACTCACCGCCTACGCCCTGATGCCCAATGTCAAAGTGATCGCCCCATGGCGTGAATGGGAATTTAAAGGCCGTCAAGACCTGATGGACTACGCCGCTAAACACGGCATTCCAGTCCCGGTGACCGCCGACAAACCGTACAGCATAGATCGCAACCTACTACATATCTCGTTCGAAGGTGGCGTGCTCGAAGATCCATGGAACGCTCCGTCGCAAGATATGTTCATGCTCTCCGTGAACCCAGAAGACGCTCCAGACGACGCCGAGGAAATCACCGTCGACTTCCACGAAGGCAATGCCGTCGGGGTGAACGGCAAAGAAATGTCGCCGCTCGACGTGATGCTCATGCTCAACAAACTGGGCGGCAAGCACGGCATCGGCCGGATCGACATTGTCGAAAACCGCTTTGTCGGTATGAAGTCGCGCGGCGTCTACGAAACGCCCGGTGGCACCATTCTTTATCAAGCGCGTGAAGCCGTCGAACAACTCACCCTAGACCGCGAAGTGATCCTCACCCGCGCCAAACTGATGCCGGACTACGCGCGACTCGTGTACAACGGCTTCTGGTTCGCTCCGGAACGCCTAATGATGCAGGCCGCCATCGACGAAGCCGTCAAGCCGGTTACCGGCACCGCGCGCCTGCGTCTCTACAAAGGCAACTGCATCACCGTCGGCCGCAAAGCGCCGGTCTCCCTGTACGACACCGAAGTGGCCTCGTTCGAAGACGACGGCGGCGCGTACAACCAGGCCGACGCCGAAGGCTTCATCAAACTGAACGCCCTGCGTCTGCGCGTTGGTTCGAAGCACAAATCCTAATCGACTCAAACCGGATTTAGTCATGAGCGAACCGCGACTTCAGATTCTGCCCTCTATTCTTGGGGCAGATGTCGGCAACCTCGAACAAGCCATCCGCGCCGCCGAAGTCGGCGGGGCGGACGGCATTCACATCGACGTGATGGACGGACACTTTGTGCCGAACATCAGTTTTTCGCCGAGCGTGGTCGCCATGGCCGAACGCGTAACCGAGTTGCCGCTCAACACGCACCTGATGTTGACCAATCCGGATAAGTATCTGGACGCGTTCATCGATCCCGGCAGCGATACCTTGTTGGTGCACGTCGAGTCCAAGGCAGAGATGGAATCGACGCTCAAAGGCATTCGCGAGAAAGGCTGCCGCAGCGGCATCGTGCTAAATCCTGATACCAAGTTTCACGCGATTTTACCCTACATGGAATGGGTGGACGAAGTCTTGTTCATGACCGTCTTCCCTGGCTTCGGTGGACAGAAATTCATTGAGGACGTGATGCCAGGCGTTCGGGATTTACGTAAACGCTATCCCAGACTCGACATTGCCATCGACGGCGGACTCAAGCGCCACACCTGCAAGATCGCCCGCGACGCCGGCGCGAACATCTTTGATATCGGCAGCGGCATTTTTGGTGCGGATGACATTGGCGAAGAGATCGCTTGGCTCAAAGAAGACCTCGCATAATTCAGATTCGAAATCGGCCATCCCGCATTCAAAAGTCCGTCTGCACGCGCTTCGTGTAGGTGACGATCATGCCGCGCGCGGTTGCCACCCATCCAAGTCTGTGTTGTCGCGAGTCCTTAAGCCAACGTGGCTTCGTCGCACCACAACTCCACGGCCTTGCAGCGCGAGGCGATGATACCAGCCGGGATGGTTTCCGGGTGTTCGAGGAGGTTCTCCACTTGTTCGCGTTTGCCCGCACCGGCGACCAGCAGGATGACGGTGTCGATGCGTTCGAAAACCTTCGGCGTGAGGCTGATGCCGCGGCGCCCGTCGGGTCGGTCGACCGCCACCGCGAACGCGTCCGAGGCGTCGGCGGCTTCGATTTGAGTGGCAGAGAACAGCGAGGCGGTGTGGCCGTCCGAACCCATACCGAGCATGCCCAACGGAATGGTGCCGCCGGCTTCAAAAAATGCGTGGATGGTCGCCGAGTAGTCTTCGGCGGCGGCTTCGGCGGTGTCGAGTTCGGTACGGACTGGGAGCAGTTGGTCGTCCTTCAGGCCGAGCGCGGCAAACATTGGGCCGGTGTTGTTGAAGTTGTTGCCCTCGTCGTCGCGTGGCACATGGCGTTCGTCACTCATGAACAGGCGGAGGCCCGAACCGATCTCGGACGCGGCAACCGGCGCTTTGGTGATGGCCTTATAGACGACCAGTGGCGTGGAGCCGCCGGAGAGCATGATGCCGACTGGGGCATCCGGCGTGGCGCCGGCATGCGCGCTGAGTTCGGTTTTGAGGCGTTCGGTGAAGGCGGCTGCGAGAGCGTCCGCGTCGGCATGGCAGTTGATAGAAATCGGTTTCGACATTTGTCTTTTCAGGTGCCAGTCCCTCGTCCCATTGTAAACCTTTCATCGTCGTGAGCCTCGTTTCCTCCACATCTTTGTCGCCGCCTTTGGCCGCCCGCGCTCCGCTGGTAGAGGCTACGGTGCGGTGGTTGGGGCGCAACAATCCGGCGCTGATCCAGCCCTATCTCGAGTTCGAGGACTTTGACGACGACCTCGTTCACCACTGGCATATTGTGTCTGAAGTGTTTCGTCAGTGTGGTGCACCGCCGCCTGATATCCCGATCGACGGGACCATCCGGGTGCTGAACATCGCTTGCGGCTACGGTGAGGACACCATCTCCCTCGCGGCCTTGTTCAATCAGTTCGCCTGCGGTTTTCTGCCGCGTCCAGTGGACTACATCGGCATCGATCTGCGCGAGAACGCGCTGGTGCGCGCCCGCCGCCGGGCCCACAGCACGGCCGCGTTCTTCAAGCGAGGCAACGGCGAACTCGGCGAACACAGCCTGCCATTTCGCTTTCGTTTTTCCGCCACGGACGCGACCAAATTGGATCAGCTTTCCCCCTTCGCCGAACGTTTTGATCTCGTCGTGTCGCGCCACCAAAACGCCTATCAAGGCCTTGACATCTGGGCCAATATCTTTGCCCAGGCGGTCGACCGACTAAAGCCGGACGGCCTCTTTTTGGTCACCAGTTACTACGATAAGGAACACCACATCGCACTAGATACGATCCGCGCTTGTGGTGCCAAACTACTCATCTCACTGCGAAATCCGAACTCGCGCCAGATGACCTACGAGGGCCAGACCCTAGACCGGCACGTTGCGCTATTCGCCGGACCCAACGCGTCCGAAGCGATTTGCGACAGCCTCGAACGCACCTCGATCTTGTTGCCTTAAGGGGATTTCGTGCTGCCGGACTCTCCGTGGGCCCGCGCAGCGTAGATCAGGTTTACCACGGAGGACACGGAGGGCACGGAGGGTTTTTAAACCGGGAGTTTCGTGGGCGTCTGAGCTCCGTCTCTCCGTGCTCTCCGTGGTCCGCGCAGCGCACATCAGGTTTTACCACTGAGGACACGGAGGGATCTCGAACCAGAGGTTCGTGGGCGTCTGAGCTCCGTCCCTCCGTGCTCTCCGTGGTCCGCGCAGCGCACATCAGGTTTACCAGGGAGGACACGGAGGGAATCCCTTGGGTTTTCGGCCCCAGCCATCGTACATTATGGTATGCGGTTGCCTCCACTCCCTCTTCTCTTTCTGGCGCTCGTTTTGTTCACGAACACCCCTTTGGCCGCCGACGCCCAAACGCGCGCCACCGATGGGCTCGAAGTGTTCTACGATTTCCGAACCAGTAGCGGCGACACTGTCACCGATCTGGCCGGCGATCTCGACTTGAAGATTGCAAACCCGAAAGCGGTTCGGCGCGGCACCGGTTTTCTCGAGGTGCTCGCGCCGACCAAAATTTTCGCCGAACAACCGGCGCGCAAACTGAGCGCGGCGGTCAAAAAAAGTAACGGCATCAGCATCGAGGCTTGGGTCAAACCGGCGAACACCAGCCAGGAAGGACCGGCGCGGATTGTGACCTTGTCCACGGACAGCCAACGGCGGAATTTCACGCTCGGGCAAGAGAAGGACCAGGCGGTGGTCCGACTCAGAACGACCCAGCGCTCCGACAATGGCATGCCCGGATTGGAAGCGCGCGCCGGCAGCCTGAAGACCGAACTCACGCACCTCGTGTTCACCCTGCAACCCGAGGACGGCCGCAGCCGTATCTTCGTCAATGGCGAAGTCGCGGCCGACGGCAACATGGGCAAGGACCTGTCGAACTGGGACGAGTCGATGCGCTTCGGACTCGCCGACGAATGGTCCGGCGACCGGTTGTGGAAGGGCACCTACTATCTGGTCGCGGTGTACTCGCGCGAGTTGCAGCCCGAAGAAGTGGCCCAACATTTCAAGGCGGGCATCGATGCCAAGGTGGAGATTCCACCACCGCCACCATCCTCACCCGAGTCGCCGAACACCGTCACTGCCAAGCCTGCAGCGATCCTCGGTGGTCCCCGCGTTCACCAAGGACTGCAAGTCTTGTATGATTTTACGGAGGCCAAGGGCGCGCGCGTTCTTGATCGTTCTGGCCACGCCGACCCGATGCACCTGCGCATCGAGCACGCCGACCGGGTTCGGTGGAACGAAGGCTCGCTGACGGTCACCGGCAAAACTAGAATTCGTTCGGCGGGACCGGCGGCTCGCGTGACCGAGGCGATCCGCGCATCCGGCGAAAGTAGTATCGAGGCGTGGATCACACCGGCCAACACCAGTCAAGAGGGTCCGGCGCGGATCGTCACCATCTCGCGCAACAGCCAGAACCGCAACGTCACACTCGGCCAAGAAAAGAACGCGTTCGATGTCCGCTTCACCACCACGAGCACCAGTTCGAACGGCGAACCATCCACCAGACTCGGCGGGCTCAACACCCGCTTGACCCATCTCGTGTTCACCACCAACCGCAAAGGCGAGGCGATCCTCTACCGCGATGGCAAAGAGGCCACGCGCAAGACCATCGGCGGCGCACCGAGCAACTGGAACGCCAAAGACGCGTTCGCGCTCGCCAACGAACTCAGCAAAGACGACCGGGCCTGGCTTGGCACCTACCACTTGGTCGCGCTCTACGACCGTGATCTCACACCCGCCAATGTCCGGCAAAATTTTGCGGCCGGACCTAACGCCAGCGTCGAACTCACCGAGGCCGATAGCGCCCGCCTGTTCGACCGCCACGTCGGCGCGATTTTCGCCAACCACTGCCTCGAGTGTCACGACGCGGTCAATCCCAAGGGCGAACTCGACATGTCTACCGCGGTCGCGCTCACCCGCGGCGGTTCGGAGGGGGCTTCAATCGTCCCGGGCGATAGCGCCGCGAGCTATCTGTGGGAGCAGATCGAGTCCGACGAGATGCCCCACAAGCGCGATCCTCTGAGCGCGCTGCAAAAGCGTCAGTTGAAACAATGGATCGACGCCGGCGCAGTGTGGACGGTCCCGGAAATCGACCCGGCAGTGTACGTGCACGGCGAGGATGCCGGCCAGGTTTTTGTCCAGCGGCTCACCCGTCCGGAATACATTGCCACGGTGCGTTCGGCGACGGGCGTGGAGATCGAGGAGACGGCGCTGCGGCTGCTGCCACCGGATTTGCGCGCCGACGGTTTCCGCAACACCGCTTACAATCTCGCGGTGGACTTGAAACACGTCGAAGCCTTCGCGCGCCTAGCGGAAACCATCGTCGAACGAATGGACACGGCTGCGTTCGCGAAACGTTTCACCGATTGCACCGACACCAGCGAGGACTGCGTCGGCGAACTCATCTCGAACATGGGCGCGTGGGTGTTGCGTGGTCCGCTCGAACCCGAAGAGGTCATCACGTACCGCAATGTGGCGGACGCGGTCCGGCAGCAAGGCGGCGACTTTGCCGAGACCGCGCGCTATCTGCTTGAGGCGATGTTGCAGTCGCCACGCTTCGTCTACCGCATGGAGGATCAGGACGGCGCGATCGACGACTACGCGCTGGCATCCCGGATGAGTTATATCGTTTGGGGGGCGCCGCCGGATGAAACGCTCTACGCACGCGCCGCGACCAGAACCTTGCGCGCCGACATCCCGGCGCAACTCGAACGCATGCTCAAAGACGAACGCGCGGTGGCGCGTTCGGTTCAATTTCTCGATGAATGGCTCAACCTGACCGCCATCGCCAACCGCCGTCCGGACGCCGCCCATTTTCCTGACTGGGAACCGGCCTTGGCCAAGGACATGCGCGCCGAGACGCAGGCCTTTTTCCGCGAGGTGGCCTGGCGCCAAAACCGGCCGTTGTCCGAACTCTTCAATGCCGACGTCACCTTTCTCACGCCGCGACTGGCACGGCACTATGGACTACAAACCGGACGTTCAGCACCGTCCTCGGCAGGCTTGAGCCGAGTCGATCTCCGCGACGAACCGAGTCGTGGTGGTCTGTTGACCCACGGTAGTATTCTTTCTCAAGGCGGCGACGAGGCGAGCATGGTCAGCCGCGGTTTGTTCGTGCTGCACGATGTCCTGCGCGGGGTGGTGAAGGATCCGCCGCCCTGCGTCGACACGACGCCGGTGCCGAGCAAGCCCGGACTCACGCAACGCGCCATCGCCGAGCAGCGCGTCGCCAACCAAGCCTGCGGCGGATGCCATAAGCGCTTCGAACCGCTGGCGTTCGGTCTGGAGATGTACGACGGGGTAGGGCGCTTCACCCCGAAAGACCGACACGGCAACGCGCTCCGCCAAGACGGCGAGATTCTGTTTCCTGGTAAAGCCAAGCCGATGCGCTTTCAAAGCACCGCCGAACTCGCGGACTTGCTGGCGGAAGGCGAACGCGTGAAACTGTCGTTTACCTGGAAGGTCACTCAGTTCGCGCTCGGTCGTCCATTGGTTGCCAGCGACGCGCCCGAACTCGCCAAGATTCATGCGGCGAGCCAAAAGGCCGGCGGCACCTACCATGCGCTGGTCAGTGCGATTGTCCTGAGCGATTTGGTGTCGAAGTAATTGTTCTGGCTTATTTGCTAACGCCTGCAATCGCCGAACCACCGTCTGTTCCCAGTTGGTTGATTGCCTCCAGAAAGGCGTCGAGATCCGGGGCTGGACAAGGTCCGAAGTTGGCGTTCATCTCGCGGCTCACCTGGCGAAGCGTTGTCCCACCATCAAAAGATTGTCCGAGGTTGTAGACGGTCTTCTTTCCGCTGCTGAGTTCGTGCATCACGCAGGAGAAATGTGGAGCGAGGGTCGTGCCTTGGCCGGAGGCAACTTTTTCGAGGAGTTCGTCATCCGGCAGATCTAAAAAGTCCGAAGGGATCGGTCGGGGCGGCGGATAGCTCAGCGCATAACAGACTCTGTTTTCGAACCGGTGGGTCGAGGCTTCAAATTTTGGGGCGGTTTCGGCGTCCGGTTCCAGGTCCTTGTTAAGGCAGGCAAAGAGGTACATGAAGGGGCCTGCCGCGTTCGGTGTTTGCTCCCAAAGTTCTTCGATTTTCTCAAACTGATCGAATGCGTAATGAGGCAGGACGAAATACGCGACGGCATAACTGATTTGTTCCAGCGATGGTTCGTCTTGAGAAGGCGCTGGTTTCTTTTTAAATCGGTCGAAGATGCTCATTGGTTTTTCTGACGCTCCCATAGCCAATGTGCTCGAAAATGCTAAATGATTTTCAGCTCATTCAGCCGCGAGCCGAACCCGCTGGATGCCACGTGCTTTGCCGGTGGTGCCATCGACATCCAAAATCACGCCCTCCAAACGAACGCGCTCGCTCGCGACTTGGAACTTCTGGTGCAGGCCGGTGCGGAAACGGGTAAGGACGGGGCCGACGGTGCTGCCGATGATCGAGTCGTGGGGGCCGGTCATGCCGAGGTCGGTGATGTAGGCGGTACCGCGCGGTAGCAAGGTGTTGTCCGATGTTTGCACGTGCGTGTGCGTGCCGACGACCATGCTCACGCGTCCGTCGAGATGGCGGCCCATGGCCTGCTTCTCCGAACTCGCTTCGCAGTGCATGTCGACGATGATGGTTGGCCCCATGTCGCCGCGGTGCTCTTTCAGCAGGGCGTCCACTTTGTCGAAGGGATTGTCGAACGGGAAGTTCATGAACACGCGACCGATCAGTGAAATCACGGTGACATTGCCACCTTCTCGTTTAATCGTGTGCCAGCCCTTGCCGGGTGTGCTGGCGGCGAAGTTTGCCGGACGGACCACGCGCGAATCGCGGGTGATGTATTCCAGCATGTCGCGTTGGTCCCAGGAGTGGTCGCCGAGGGTCAGCAGGTCGGCGCCGCCCTCAAATAGTTGTCGCGCTTGTTTCGGGTGCAGACCTCTGCCCCCGGCGGCGTTCTCGGCGTTGGCGATCACCAGGTCCACCTCGCCGGACTCTTTCAGGCGCTTGGTGTGCTCGAGAAAAACGGAACGGCCCGGCGAGCCAAATATATCGCCGGCGAAAAGAATTTTCATTCAGTTAGCGGGCGAATTCCACGCAACGGGTTTCGCGCACGACGGTGACTTTCACTTCGCCGGGGTAGGTGACTTGCGCCTCGATTTCCTGGCTGATGGTCCGGGCGAGTTGCAAGGCTTGGTCTTCGGTGAGTTGTTCGGGTTCGACAATCACACGAAGTTCGCGGCCGGCTTGAATGGCGTAGCTGTTGATTACGCCGGACTGGCGGTTGGCGATGGCCTCGAGGTCGTGCAGGCGTTTGATGTAGATCTGGGTGTTCTCGGCGCGGGCGCCGGGACGGGCGGCGGTGATCGCGTCGGCGGCGCAGATCAGGGTGGCGTAGAGACTTTGCTGTTCGACTTCGCCGTGGTGGGCCGCGACCGCGTTGACCACGAGGGGATCTTCGCCGTTCTTTTTCAGCAGTTCGGCGCCGAGTAGGGCGTGGGTACCTTCCTTCTCATGGTCGACGGCTTTACCGATGTCGTGGAGTAAACCGACGCGCCGGGCGAGGGCGGGGTCGAGGTGCAGTTCGCCGGCCATGTTGGCCATCAGATGTGCGACTTCGATCGAATGTTTGAGTACGTTCTGGGCGTAGCTGGTGCGGAACTTTAGACGACCGAGGGTGCGGATAATTTCGTCGGACACGCCACGCAGTCCCAGACCAGCAACGGCTTCGTCGCCAGCGTTCCAAATGGTTTCGTCCATTTCCGAACGTACTTTGCGCGAGGTGCTCTCAATGTAGGCAGGATGAATGCGGCCGTCGGCGACCAGACGTTCGAGCGTTTGCTTCGCGATCTCGCGGCGCATCGGATCGAAGGCGGAGACCACGACAACTTCGGGTGTGTCGTCGATGAGAATGTCGACGCCAAGTTCCTGTTCAAGACTGCGGATGTTGCGACCTTCCTTGCCGATGATCCGACCTTTCATGGCTTCGGATGGCAGGTGGACGGTGTCGGTGCTGATCTGATTTACCTGGTCGGCGGCGTAGCGTTGAATGGCGGTGGTGATGATCTTGCGCGCTTCGACCTCGGCGCGGTCGCGGGCTTCTTCCTGGCGGTGGCGGATCAGCGTGTTGGACTCGGCTTCGAGATCCTCGCTGAGCTGAGCCAAGAACTGCCGCTTGGCATCTTCTTTGGTGAGGCCGGCGATTTCGGAAAGTTGGCGGCGCTGTTCGTTGACCAGTTCGTTGATCTCCGCGTCGCGTGCGGCAATATCCGAACGTAAGTTCTCGATGTCGAGCAGGCGAGCGTCGAGCTGCTTTTCGCGGCCTTCGAGTCCGCCGAGTTTGCGGTCGATGGTTTCCTCGCGGTGGTGCAGCCGGTCTTGGCGCAATTGGATTTCCTGGCGGAGCAGTTTGGCCTCGGATTCGAAGTCCTCGCGGACTTTCAGAATGGTGTCGCGGGCCTTGATTTCGGCTTCACGCAAGGTGACCTGCGCGTCGCGTTCGGCGTTGGCGCGGATGATTTTCGCGTTCTTGGTAGCCGACTCCGCCTTGATGTGGATCAAATAAAAATGGCAAAAGTATCCGAAAGCCACTGCAAGAGTGACTGACATAAATGCGATGGCCCATTCTACGCCCATGATCTTAAGCTTTCATACCTTACCCCTGATGGGAAAGAAGTTTTAGGCAAAGATTCAGGGCTTTTGCCTGCGAATCAGGGCAATTGGATGCTCAGCGCGACCCGGCCATCCTCGATCTGCACGTCGCGCAGGATCATTTTCGCCATGTCCTGCTTCAGTTCGCCTTCTTTAAGGGTGTAAACGGGTAGGCGATTCAGTGTTTCTTTGGCGATCAGGCTCACGGCTTTGCGCAGCGGCTCGCGGAGTTTCTCGGGGACTTTCTGTTGGCTGTCGATCGAGATGAGTTCGGCATCGGTACTATAAACGTTCCGCTGTCGATCCGGCTCCGGCAAATTTCGAGAAAAGAATCAAGCGAACGTAAGATCGGTCCGTTCTCCGGGAATGATTGTTGGAAGATAGTGAAACCGATTCGAATCAATCCCGGGGGGCTATAAGTGTAGGATCCGTGTTGGGTGGCAACCCCGAGACTGTCGGATATCCGGTCGCGCAGTTTCGCGTTACGGGCTGCGTGTATACTCGCCCTTCGGGCTGTTTCTCGGATGGCCGAGATGGTCGCGTCCATTGCGGCCATGACGCAGACAAGACCAAGAGGCGATACAGGCGGCAAACTTCCGTCTCTTGTTCTTGTCGATTTCCGCTTAGAGCTTGTGATTGCGAAGGGGAGGCTTAAATACGTTGTTTTTGACGCGCGTTATTATTGACGCGCGTCATGGTTGACGTATATAGTGCTGTTCATGAATCGGAAACACGAAACAGCGACATTTGGGCGAGACGAGGTTATCGACCTCATCTGGCGAACCTTGGATAAACGAAGCGTATACATGAACGACTTGAGACGCATCGGAAAGACCATGATCCTTGAGGCGATGAGGGAAAACCCTGCGCCCGGCTGGACAGTGATTAAGCGGGACCTTGGACGCTGCCATTCTGTCGAGGAATTTGCGGCCTTGGTCTATCAAGATGTGATGGCGAGCATCACGGGGAAAACCAAGCTGATGCGGCGTATGACCGAACTGATAGGAAAGGCCGGTGGCGCGCAAATCGGCCCGGTAAAACTGCCGGACGGGCGTGTGGCACCATGGAAGGAAGTTTTGGAGCGAACGTTCGCGGACCTTGACCAAGCCAGCGCCGAAGAGGATCTCAGAGTGGTGTTTCTTTGGGATGAAGTTCCTTTCCTGTTAGACAACGTCATCAAGAATTCGGCGGAGGGCACAGGAGAACGGATGGCCATGCAGGTCTTGGATACCATCCGCTCGCTTGGCCAAGACTACCCACGAGTTAAAATGGTTCTTACCGGCTCGATCGGGCTGCACCACATCCTCAGTGACCTGCGCGAGGAAAACTACGTCAACTCCCCGCTGAACCACATGAAGCCGATCGCGCCCGGTCCATTAAAAGCGTCCGATGCGGTAACGTTCGCAAGCCACTTGCTGAAAGAAAGAGGGGTGGGGAGTGACGAAGGGTGTGCGGCAGAAATTGCGAGACTCGTTGGCCATGTCCCATATTACATCGAAAGTTTCATCGACGACCTCCGGTATGGCGAGAAGTTGATGTGCGTGGAAATCGAGGAGAAATTGACCCAAAGGTTAACCGACCCCGATGACGATTGGGACTTGCCCCACTATAGGACGCGATTACGGAGATATTTCGGGAAAGAGGAAACGATAGTCTTGGCAATTCTCGACCACTTGGCCCGTTCGTCGAACGCGCAATCCAACGCTGAAATCATGGCGGCGATGAAGTCGATAGGGGTGGATATCGAGGAAGAACTTGCCCGGCATCTGCTGAAACTACTGCACCGTGACCATTACATCGAGAAAGATGCCGCAGGCAAATGGAGGTTCCGCCTGGCGCTTGTGCAACGATGGTGGAAACTCGACCGGGGCCTCTCATGACAAAACCAGATCTCTTTGTATCGAGGTTCTCGCCGAACCGTACCGACCCGGAAGTGCTCGATGAAATCCACGTGGAGCGTCACGGCCTGTTGCAAGACGCGCTGCGCCGCACCCGTGCAAGTTTGCTTGGCAAGAAGCGCAAACATCAACTGTTCGTCGGTGCCCGTGGCAGCGGGAAAACGCACTTGCTGAGCCTGCTTGTGCATCGACTCGGCGCAGACAAAAAGATCGCAAAGACATCGCGCATCGCCTGGCTGAACGAGGATGAAACCAGCCTGTCCTACGCGGAACTGCTGGTCCGCGTCTACCGCGCCCTCATTAACAGATATCCGGATGAATTCGCGGCGGACACACTTGAGGAGGCCTTTCAATTAGATGCAAAAGGCGCGGCCCAATATCTGGAATCCTCATTGGTCGAGCAGTTCGGCAAACGGAAGTTGCTGGTGCTGGTGGAAAATTTCGACGGTCTGCTTTCCTCGCTTGACGAGGCCGGCCAACGGGAATGGCGCGCCTTTTTGCAAGACTCGGCGGTGATGGTGGTCGTGGCCACGGCGCAACGTCTGACCGAAGGCATGAAGGAGGATAAAACCTTCTACGGCTTTTTCACCGTCGAACACATGAGACCATTCGACGTCGATGAAGCGTCATTGCTTTTGCAGCGACTGGCGAAATTGAAAGAGGACTATGAACTTGAAGAATATATTCGAAGCCGTCGAGGACAGGCCCGCGTTCGCGCACTCCACTACTTATCCGGCGGCAACCCTCGGCTGTTCATCGTCCTCTCGGAATTCATCACCAAAGATGCCTTTGAGGACCTAGTCGGCCCGTTCGAGGAGATGGTCGATGTTCGTCTCACGCCATATTATCAAGAGCGCTTGCGATGGTTGAGCGCGCAGCAACGGCGGCTTGTCGAGGTGCTCTGCCAAAATCAAGCGCCTATGACCGTCGCTGAGCTGGCAAAAAAAGTGTTCACGAAGGAAAATACGGTCTCGGGGCAGCTAAAAAAGCTGCGGGAAATGGGCTATGTGGAATCGACAAAGAACGGCCGGGAATCCTTCTATGAGCTAAAAGAACCGCTGATGCGCCTGAGCATGCAGGTAAAGGAGACGCGTGACGGCCAGCCTTTAAAATTGCTGATCGATTTTCTTAAAATCTGGTTCGAGCAAGAGGAACTCGAAAAGCGGCTCGGCGCGGCGAATCTCGGAAAGTTGACAGAAATATACCTCCATGCCGCACTGGAAGACCTCAGAGTGGAAGGCCCGGACCTGCGACACCGGATATTGAGGCGCGGGGTTGCAGACATTGATTTAGAAAATTGCACCGAGGAGGAGCGCGCGAGGCTGTATGAACTGGCGGAAGAAACAAAAGCCCAAGATGACTTATATAAAGCAACGTTCGTTGCTCAATATGCCGGCGAGATGAAGGAGGCCATAGAGCACGGAACCCTGTTTTTACAAACCAAAGAGGCTTCCGGCGAAAGAAAAGCGGAAATATTTTCAGTCGTCATGAATGCTTATTTGGAGCAGGGGAACCCAGTAAAGCTGAAGGGATTCTACGAGGATCATATCAACAAACGTGTTGTGTTCGACGAGTTGCTTGCCTCTGCCTTTATCGGACGAGCAATCGCTTACAATGATCTCGATCTTTTCGAAGAAGCCTTGGAGGACGTGTCCAAGGTGATTGAAGCCCTAGATGTCGCAAAAAATCGCCCGCGCTACGACAACCTTCTAGAAACGGCATTAGAAATCCGGATTTTTATTCTGGCATCTATGGGAAAACCTCTCGCCGCTCTACCGGATTACAAGAGACTGCTCGACAGCGGGATCGACATATCAGAGAACCTCACCGGCGAGAAACTAGCGATTGCGCTGCACATGAAAGTTCAGATCTTCTTGGATTCTGAAGAATGGGGGAAGGCCAAGGCCGAAGCAGAGAAAATCTTGGCACTTCCGGAAGATATAGTCCGAGATAAAGGCATGCTTAGATGGGTAGTTTTTGCGTGTCAGGTAAACTTGGGGAACCGCGAAGGCGCCGCGGCATATGGGCTGGAGATCATCACGAAACACAAAGTTGTTTACGCATGGACTGTTAAAGCCCTTATCGATTCGATTATCATGACTTCTCCGGCCGGGGACGGCTGGGCAGGGCTTGCAAAAGAATTTCATGATATTTTTATGCAAGCGGAGCACACCGCCATGCTGGGAGAGGGCCTTGTTTCAGCTTTGGCTGTTATTCAAACCTCGGACTGGACTGAAGATCGGCTCGACCAGTGGATGGAGGCATGGAACGCCGCCGCGTGCGACGACGAAGCTATGCAGGTTGGCCTCCGACTGATGAACGCAGGAATCAACTACTTGAAAACGCAGAACCGCCGGGAACTTCTCCGGCTCCCCAAGGAGGAGCGGGGGATTGTTGAGGAGATTCTGGGCTTGGGATCGAACTAACCGCGGGTTCCATATGGCACCGTGGCGATGATCGATGAAAGGTCTGACGCCGAAGGGCGCGGATCAACCTTACGCGCGGTCAAGAAGTCGACAGGGGTGAAGATCATGAGCAATGTGCTGACGGTCGATGTGAAGCCGGGCAATGCTCCGTTGATTCGAGATCAAGTGATCGAAATCGCTCCCTTGTAAACCGCGGGTCATTATCGGTAGTGAGCCAGTATGCGCATTCTGGCTCCTCTCTTCGTTCTTCCTCTTTTCCTCGCCATCCTGAACGCGGCCGAACGCCCCAACATCCTGTTCGCCATCGCCGATGATTGGTCGTTCGGACATGCGGGCGCTTACGGCTGCGAGTGGGTGGAGACCCCGAACTTCGACCGGCTGGCGCGCGAGGGAATTCTATTCGAACGCGCCTACACCCCGAACGCCAAGTGTGCCCCGTCGCGCGCCATCTTGCTCACCGGACGCAATTCCTGGCAGCTCGAGGAGGCCGGCAATCACATGGCATTGTTTCCAGCCAAATTCGGCGGGTTCATGGAGCGACTCGAGGCCGCCGGCTACAGTTCCGCGTTCACCGGCAAAGGCTGGGGGCCGGGTGTTGCCAACGACAAGGACGGCAAGCGACGCAAGATCACCGGGACCGCCTGGGGCAAGTTGAAGGCCACGCCGCCGGCGAGGGCGATTTCGAACAACGATTATGCCGGCAACTTCGGCGCCTTTCTCGACGCCCAGCCGACCGGCAAACCGTGGGCGTTCTGGTACGGCACCACCGAACCCCATCGCGGCTACGAACTCGGCGTCGGCCAGAAGCGCGGCAAGAAACTGTCCGACATCGAACGCGTTCCCGCCTACTGGCCGGACACCCCCGAAGTGCGCGGCGACATGCTCGATTACGCCGTCGAGGTGGAACACTTTGACAATCACCTCGGGCGCATTCTGAAGCGCCTCGAAGCTGCCGGCCAGCTGTTCAACACCTTGATTGTTGCGACCTCTGATCACGGCATGCCGTTCCCGCGTTGCAAGGGTCAGGCCTACGACGACTCCAACCACGTCCCGCTTGCCATCCGCTGGCCGGCCGGGATTGCCGGGGTCGGGATAGCGGGGGAGACCGGGCGCGTGGTGGCCGACTATGTGAGTCATGCGGATTTCGCCCCCACGTTTCTGCAAGCCGCTGGCGTCACCGAACCCGGTCCGATCATGCAGCCGATCACCGGACGCAGCTTGTTCGACATCTTCACCAAGCCGGGTTCGGGCCAGATCAACCCCGAACGCGACCACATCTTGGTCGGCAAGGAACGCCACGACATCGGCCGACCAAACAGCTGGGGTTATCCGATCCGCGGCATCCACATGGACAACAAACTCTATCTGCAAAACTTTGAAACCGGACGCTGGCCGGCCGGCAATCCCGAGACCGGCTACCTGAACTGCGACGCCAGTCCGACCAAGTCGCTGCTGCTCGAACAACGGCGCGCCGGCTACACCCCGTTCTGGAAACAGAACTTCGGCAAGCGCGACAAGGAGGAGTTGTTCGACGTCGCCGCCGACCCCGACTGCGTCGACAACCTCGCGGACGATCCCAAGCATCAGGAGCTGAAGGCGGCATTAAAGGCGCGTTTGTTCGCCGGCCTGAAAGCCGAAGGGGACCCGCGCATGGAGGGCAACGGACATGTATTCGACCGCTATCCTTACTCGGGCGCGTCCACCGACCGCTATTACGAACGCAGCCTCGAGGGCAAGCGTCCGCGGGCGGGTTGGGTGTCCGAGGGCGACTATGAAAAGGCGCCGCTTGATGAATATTGGGAGTTCGGACCGGACCAGGATTACACCGTGTGGAACGCTCTCGATACCGATCGCGACGGCCAACTCGACGCCGCCGAACGAGCCGTTGCGCCCAAGCAACTGGCCGGTCTGGACGCCGATTCAGACGGCAGCTTGTCCGCCGTCGAACTCGGCGGGCCGGGTCCGAAGCCGGGCTACCTCCTTCTACAACAGACCATCAAAGCGCTTGATCGTGACGCCGACTCGGTGCTGTCCGCGGCCGAGTTGAAGGAGGCTGCCGCCCGACTTGCGACCTTGGATGCGAATGACGACGGGGTGGTCAGTCGCGCGGAGGGATATGATGCGGTTCGGGCTCCCCGTGTTTGGCGTGCACGCTAAATGGAATGTAGCGCGGGCTTTAGCCCGCGTTTGGTCTGCGGGCTTTAGCCCGCAGACTCGCCGACGTTGCGATTCAAACCGTCCCGTTCGGGCCAGAACCAGCGCCGACCTCTCTGGAGAGAGGCGGCCCGACACCGCTCGGAGAGACGGTGCCACCTGCGACAACTGTGGTGGCTCCACGGAGTCCATCTCATCCAGAAATACAACATGAACAAGGCACTACTTGGATGTCACCGCTAACGCGGCGCGCGCCACGTTCTGTCCCGATCTTGTATCGACCAAAGGGAATCTGAAAAGTTTGACTCATTTCGTCACGAACTGAAAAAGCAGGGATCTATGCCACTAGCGTGCACGCTGAAGGTAGCGCGGGTTTTAGACCGTCGGCAACGCCGACGCTCCATACCCGCCCACGTCTCGCATACGGATTACGATAACGATTACGATTACGATTACGACCAAGAGGCCCGTGCGTAAATCGTGGTCGTGGTCGTGATCGTGATCGTGATCGAGTCCCCGCCGGCAACGCCGACGCTCTGCGGACTTTAGCCCGCAGCAGTTTGCCACCTTGTGGCAGAACCTTGCCACTCTATGGCAAACGTTTGCCATACGTCTTGGACGCGGCGAACGGACGGCGGCGGTCAAAGAACCCGTTCTAAGAAGTCCATGACGCGTCGCGTCCATTCTTCTGGATCCCCATCATATAGTCCGTCGTGGCCTTGTCCTTCCAGTTCCCAGATCTCGCAAGGTCCACCGGCGTTCTGTTGGAGCAAGCGACCTTCGGTAATCTGCGCGTGTTGATCTTCCGTTCCGTGGATGATCAAGATCGGCATGGTGCAGTTCTTGATGTGTTCGGAAGGGGAAAGCTCGCTGGGTGAAACGCCGAGCAGCGGCTTGATCTGCCAGCTTAGCAGGGGATGGAGAAAACGCGACCACTTGCCCAGTTTCATTTCAAGTCGGTTACCCGCCGCCTTTGCGACATCTGAAAAAACGGATTCGATGATCAAGGCATCAGGTGGCGTTTCGTAGTTTGCCATGACCGCGCAGGCGCCGCCGAGCGACGTGCCATTCACGATCAGGGGCAATTCGGGATACCGGTCTCGGAGCCAGGCCGCGCTCGCGCTGGCATCCTTGGACTCCAGGTGACCCAAGGTGATTCGTATGCCGGGGCTCTCGCCGTGCGCCTGGAAATCGAGACAGAGAACGTGATAACCGCTTTCGAAAAACGCACGCGCACGAGGAACCATACTCCGCCGGTCCGAACGAATGCCGTGGAGCAGCAGCACTGCCCCTTTAGCTTTCGTCGGGGTTTCGATCTCACCCAGCCAGCCATGTAGTTGCTGGCCGGTGAGACTCGGAAAGGTCACTTCCTCAACGTCGAGGTCCTCGGGTTTGATGTCGATGACGGTTGCAGCCGCTTTCGAATACCAATGTCCGACGCCAAGGGAGAACAGGATGCCTCCCAGAACGCCAGCCAAGCAGAGAAGTAGAAGCTTACGGCGCATTCGGTTGCCAGCGAATCAATCCAACAAGGCGTGTTTGAGCACGTGGTCGACCGTTTTCACCGGGACAATTTCCAAGCCTTCCTGCGCTTCCTTCGGGAGTTCGGCGATGTCGGCTTTGTTGCCCCAGGGAATCAAGATCTTGACGATGCCGGCGTCCAGCGCGGCCAGTGATTTCTCTTTCAGGCCGCCGATTGGCAGGACGTTGCCGCGCAGGGTGACCTCGCCGGTCATGGCGACGTCGCGATCAACTTTCCGGTCGGAGAACAGGGAGGAGAGGGCGGTGAACATGGCGATGCCGGCGCTCGGTCCGTCCTTCGGCACCGCCCCGGCGGGGACGTGGATGTGCACGTCGAACTGGTTGAACTCGACCGGATCGATATTCAAGCCCTTGGCGCGGGCCTTGACCAAGGAGTGCGCGATTTGCACCGACTCTTTCATCACATCGCCGAGTTGGCCGGTGAGTTTCACCTGCCCTTTGCCGGGAAATTTGATCGCCTCGATGTGCAGCACGTCGCCGCCGACCGGCGTCCAAGCGAGTCCGGTGACGACGCCGGGGGCGCTCTTCTTGAGTTTTTGTTCGTGCTGGAAGCGTTGCGCGCCGAGAATTTCGGTGACGAGTTTCTTGGTGATCTTGCGGCCGCGTCCACCTTGGGCGACGCGCGCGGCGATGTTACGGCAGACCGAACCGATCTGGCGTTCGAGGGTGCGCACACCGGCTTCGCGGGTGTAGTCAGAGATCACCAGTTCGATCGCGTCGTCGTTCCAGACGGCCTGCTTTTCCTTGAGACCGTTCTGCTTCAACTGACGCGGCACGAGGTAGTCGGTGGCGATGTGGAACTTCTCGCCGGCGGTGTACCCAGGAATGTGGATGATCTCCATGCGGTCGCGCAGCGGTCCGGGAATGGTGCCGATGGTGTTGGCGGTGGCGATGAACATCACCTGCGACATGTCGAACGGGACGTCGAGATAGCGGTCGGTGAAGGTGTGGTTCTGGCGCGGGTCGAGCAGTTCGAGCAGGGCGGAGGCCGGGTCGCCGCGCATGTCCGAACCAAGCTTGTCGATTTCGTCGAGCATGATCAGCGGGTTGCGGGTTGCGGTGCGGCGGAGTTCGGAGATCAGGCGGCCGGGCATCGAACCGATGTAGGTGCGGCGGTGGCCGCGGATCTCGGATTCGTCGCGAACCCCGCCGAGGGCGATGCGTGCGAACTTGCGTCCGAGCGCGTCGGCGATGGATTGGCCTAGCGAGGTTTTGCCGACACCGGGCGGTCCGAGAAAGCAGAGGATCGGGCCTTGGCTGGCAGGATTGAGTTTTCGCACCGCGAGGTATTCGACGATGCGCCGCTTGACCTTGGCGAGTCCGTGGTGGTCGCGGTCGAGGGTTTTTTGGGCGCGTTTGAGATCGAGGTTGTCCTCGCTCATGTTCTTCCAAGGCAACTCGCTGAGAATAGTGAGGTAGGAGACGATGACGCCGTGTTCGGGCGAGGCGGCGGGCATGACGTCGAGTCGCTTGAGTTCCTTCTGCGCAACTTCCATCACCTCTTCCGGCAGACCGGCGGCTTCGATCTTTTCGCGTAGCTCGTCGGCCTGCTCTTCGGCGCCGTCGCCTTCGCCGAGCTCCTTTTGGATCGAACGCAGCTGTTGGCGGAGATACGCGCGGCGCTGCGAGTCGGTGAACTCCTCCTCCATGTCCTCGCGGAGTTTTTCTTGGAGTTCGGCGATGTGCAGCTGGTTGTTGATGTGGGCTTGAACGAAGTCGACGCGTTTGTCGGCCTTCGTTTCGGCGAGCACCTTTTGTTTTTCGTCGAGCGACATGCCGAGATTAGCGGCGAGAAAATCCGTGAGTTCCTCGGGCGTGTCGACCTCGAGCAGGGCTTGGGTGGCCTCGGGTGGGATATTCGGCGAGAGTTCGAACAGGCGTAGGGAAGAGTCGCGCAAGTTGCGCGCGGCGGCGACCCAGCGGTCGTCCTCGACGTCCGGGGAAATGGTATCGCGAACTTCGATGCGGGCGCGGATATAGGGCGCTTCTTGGTCCGCTTCGACCAAGGACACCCGGTGGGTGGCGCGCAGGACGATACCGATGTTGTCGTCGTCGTGGCGGAACAGCTTGAGCACTTCGACCAGTACGCCGATTTTGTGCAGCTTGTCGAAGACGGCGGGTCCCTCCTCGAGCGACTCGCGTTCGAGGGCCAGCACGATCTTTTTCTCAGCCGGGAGGGCGGCGTTGATCAGCGCCAGGTTCATTTTTCGCTGCACGCCCAACTGGGCCATCGTGTTGGGAAACATCACGATGCCGCGGACCGGCATGACGGGGACGATGGACGGAATGCCGGACAGCGCTTCGGTGAGTTCGAGCTCGGCGATTTCTTCTTCAATGGCTTTGGGTTCGGGCATTGGCTGATGTATACGAGATCCATGCTGCTCTTGCTAGGATTGCCGTTCAAAAAAGTGACGAGGTCATTGATCTCCGTGGTGGAATATGGCCGCTGAGACCGAGGCGGGCACGAAGGGAGATCCGTGGCTCAACGACTTTCGCGACTATCTCGAGACCGAACGCCAAGCCTCGCCGCTCACCGTTAAAAACTATTTTGGCGACCTGTCGCAGTTCATCGAACGCACCTGGGGCAGCGACGCGACGCCGCCGTATCCTTGGGTAGAGGTTGGCCAGACCGAGGCGCGGCGCTTTCTTGCGTATTTCCAAAAAGCGGGCGCCTCCCAAACGACGACGCGGCGCAAGGCGTCGAGTTGTCGTTCGTTCTTCAAGTTTCTGCTGCGCGAGGAGCGGGTAGGGGAGAACCCGTTTGCGGCAGTTCGGCTGCCCAAACTCGAACGCAAACTGCCCTCGGTGCTATCCAAAGACCAAGTGCTGGCCTTGCTCGACGCGCCCCGCGCGAGTTCGAAGAAGCCTTTTGATCAGTACGCTGAGGCGCGCGACCGAGCGATTCTTGAGGTGCTGTACTCGACCGGTATGCGAGTCGGCGAACTCGCGGCGATGCGGCACGACCAGATCGACATGGACAACGGGATCGTCCGGGTTCTGGGCAAGGGCCGCAAGGAACGCCTCTGTTTGCTCGGCACGCTGGCGCTCGACGCGATCCGCAGCGCGGAGCGGCTGCGTTCGAAGATTCAGGACGAGGACGCCGAGGCGGTGTTTCTCAACAAACACGGCACCGCGTTCAGCGCGCGTTCGGTCGAGCGGATGATGAAGAAGTGTTTGGTTCGGGCCAACCTTGATCCGGGCGTGACCCCGCACACGCTGCGCCACAGTTTTGCCACCCACCTGCTCGACGCCGGCGCCGATCTACGTGGCGTTCAGGAACTGCTCGGTCACGCGAGTTTGTCGACCACCCAAATTTACACCCACGTGTCGATCGAACGGCTGAAGGAAGCCTACGACAAAGCCCACCCGCGCGCCTAGCGAGCTGTTGAAAAATTGCTTCGTTTTTATCCGATCCGAGTTTTTCAACGGCCTGCTAGATTAGATCTCCGTATCGGCTTGAACCCACTCCGTGATGAAATCGGTCCAATCATTGAAGGTGAGCTCCTCTTGTTCGATCTCGAAAGAGTCACATAAATTGGGAAGATCATTCATAAATCGCTCGTACCGTTCGAACATTTCTTTCCGCCCGGAATACGGTGGTCCGACTTCGAGTTCAGCCAATTTCTAACGATCGTAATCACTATCGAAATGTTGTTATCGTGGGCTCGAGGATCTTGACCCGCAATATCGGAAAGAAATTTTTGGAACCGGTATTTTTCGACATCGAGAATCAGGCAGCCTTTCTCTCTCTGTCTTCGTGTACCCAGTTCTTTTGCTCCGAGAAACAATCCGAGTTCAAATGGCATATTGAAGCGCGGGAGTTGATTTGCCGGATCAAGTTCAGTTCTGGAAATATCGTGGATTCCCAAACGGCTTTCTTCGATTAGCCGAACGATTTTATCTATTCGTACAACACCACCGTCGTTCTCCTCCAACGCAGACCGGACACGGTAACCGCTATCGGTAACGGCAAAAAGGATCGCGTTCTGAAGGTCTTGATAGTCCTCATCGAAAGGACAGTTGAGGAACACATTCCGGTTGTATCCCGCCTTGGCGATCACCAGTTACTTCTTCGAGGTTTGTCGCGCACGAACGACAGCCCGAACTGTCTTGCGCACACGGTTGGCTGGGAATTGCCCGCGCCGGGCGCTTTTTGCTACTGTCCGTATTGGTTTCCCCTTTTTGCTCATTGGTTGATCATACTTCCAGACTGGCTGTACGTCCAACCCGTTCCGCTCGGAAGAAGTGGTTATGAATTTCTCTTATTTTTTCATCTTGCCGCGCGCCAGACTGTCGAGCTGCTTCAGATTGAACGTGGTGCAACGCACCGCGCCGGCCGTCTTGAACGCGTAGGCGGAGGTCACCAAGAACATGCCGTCCGAACGGCGTTCGATGTCGGCGGTACCGCCGGCCGCGGGGTTCTCGAGCAAGCGCACCAAATACTGGCCTTGGCGGCCTTGAATTAAATCATCGTCGGTGCCTACCCAAGCGACGGTGTCGCCGTTCCATTTGCTGCCGCGCGCGCGGTCGCGGAAGACGATGACGAGTCGACCGTCCTTGGCGCGGATGGCGGCATGGCGGTCGCCAGTGAGAACCGAGTTCACTGCGCGCAGGTCGCTCCAGTTCTCGCCGCCGTTGCTCGATACCATATGCAGAGTCGGGTGGGTGCGGCTGGCATCTTTGGCGATGCAGATCAACGAACCGGTCTGCGGATTGGGGATGAGGACCGGGTCGGCCGGACGCGCGCCGAGGTGTTTGGGGTGGATACTTACTTGATCGGGCATCGACCAGCTACGGCCTGCGTCGGTGGAGGTGCTCTGGAACAGACCGAAATTGATTCGGGGTTCGTAGGAGGTCGCATCGTGCCAGATCATGATGAGCTTCGACCCGTTGGTCAGCAGGGAGGCCGGCGGCAGAACGCCACTGTCACCCGGAGTGCCAGCGTTGGTCGGCGGAAACAGCGGGTACAGTGGCGACCAGGTGTCGCCCGCGTTCTTGGAGTGGGAGATCGCCATGCGCGGATAGGAGACGAGCAGGAACAGGGTGTTGCCGGCGGCATGAAGGGTCGGCGAGTTGGCGTCGAGATCGAACTCGCGCGGACTCGGCAGTTCTTTCCACGCGGCTCCACCATCGTCGCTGCGGGCGAGCATGATTTGATTGCCGGTGTTGGTTCGTTTTTGGAACACCGCGACAATCCGGTCGCCGGGCAGGGCCGCAGTGTTTACTTGCACCAGGCGGGCGCCGTTCCGCGAGATCACCGTGCTGGTGGGGATGCGATTCGCCAGATCTATTTTCATGAAGGGTTTGGGCCGGTATAGACCGCGCAGTTCGGTGGCGACCGCGTTGGCGATGAGCTTTTGTCCGTTGGCATTCGGGTGCATGCCGTCCGCGAGCAGCGTGTCGACACCGCGTTTGCCAGCGCTGGTTTGAAACAGGCGGCGAACGTCAACCAGTGGCAGCGCCTCACGCTTGGCGATGTTGCGGATGACCTGTGCGTACTGCGCCAGACGCTGGTCGCGGAACCTGGGGTGTTGCTTGCCGAGCGGGTTCGGGGTCATCAGGATGACATCGGTTCCCGAGGCCATCAAGGTCAGGACCATGGTGTCGAGGTTGCGCGCGAAATCTTCGAGCTTGGTGCGGCTGGTGCCGTTGGCTTTGGCGGAATCGATCCAGCTGTCGTTCATCCCGAACTGCATCACTACCGCGTCCGGCGCGAAGTTAAGCACTTCGTTCTCGAACAGATCGATCGCCTGCGGCGTTTTTTGCAGCCCCGGCGCGTACTGGGTTTTGCGCCCGCTGTGCAGTCCGACTTTGCCGCTGTTGATAATGGCGGCGGGCGTTTTTGCGGACTTGAGCGCGTTGGGAAGCAGGTCGGTGTACGAGCCTTTGGAGCCCGGGTAGACGCCAGCGGTGGCGGTGTCGCCGAACGCGAGTACGGTGCGCAGGATTGGGCCGCGTTCGCCTTTGAAGCGGATGTAGTCGACTTCCGCTTTCATCTGGTTGGTGCTGGCCGGATCGCCGAACAACAGCCAGCGGTAGGGGTAGGAACTGGCGTTCGGTAAATCGCGCTTGATCCGTTTCTTGTCGCGGTAGACGCTGAAGGTTCCGGACTTGGCGTCGAAGTTGATGCGATAGGTGTGGAACGCCGAGGCGTTGTCCAGATTGGTCGCCAGCAGCGTCTGTCCGGTCGCTTTCATTCCCCATTTCAGGCCGCGCGGACTAATCACGAGGTAGGCGGTTTTGCGGTCACCGTTGCCGGCCCAGATCGTGAACCCGCCATCGGCACCGGCGCTGGACACCACTTTTACCCTAGCCTCGATCGACCAATCGCGTCCGGGATACACCGTTTTGGCCCAGGCGTCGGTTTTCTGTTTCATGCCAAACCAGAGTCCGTTGCGTTCGACCGTGGTTTCCATGCGCAAGATGCCGCCGTCGACCATCGCCACCGAACGCGGCGCGGTGTTGTGCGCCTCCCAGCCGGCGGCCGGCTGTTCACCGTCCGGGTTGAGGGCGTTGGCCTCGTACTGAAACGCCCAGCTTTCCGCTTGGGCACCGAGGGCGAATCCGAAGAAAATTAAAATCGCATTGCAAAGAATGCGTATCCGTTGTCCGTTCATGGCGTGGGCCTAGCAGATATAGAAGTTGGTTGGAAGCGTCTCGCAACGCTCTTGGTTTTTTTAACAATGGGCCTGTTAGCATCGCTGCCTGCGCCCAGTCTCGCGCAGCAGGCACCCGTGGAGGACCGGTTTTTACGTTTCGATATCGGGGAAACCGAGGAAGGCGATATCTTTTACCAGGAATTTGACGGTACCTACTCGTTCGATCTTGGCGCCAGTCTCGCCTCGGCCAAAACCTTCGAGCAAGCGACCCTGCTAATTCGCTTCAAAACCACCGAAAAACGCCCTTTTATGACCCTGTTCTCTTGCAGCGGCACCCAGACCAATCAGCCGGCCAGCGCGGTCACTCTCGGCATCAACGAAGCCGGACAGATCATCTACCGCGGCCGCAACCTCGCCGAGGAGGAATTCGCCGCCACGGCCGGCTTCGGGTTCAACGATGGCGTCTGGCACACCGCCGTCCTCAGCACTGGGGCTAAAGGCACGCGGCTCTACGTCGACGGCCAAGCCCACGCCCAAATCCCACACGCCGACTTCCTCAACTTCCTCGAAGCGCCCACCGAAATGCGCATCGGCGTCTCCCGCTTCGCCGCCGAACCGCGCGAGCGCTGGATGTTTGTCGGAGGGGTCGACGTGGTGGAGATTCTTGATCAGGAACTCGACGCGGAAACGGTTCGTGAAGCCAGCGACCAAACCAAAACGCTAGCCTACCAAAAGGCGTACAAGATCCCGATGAAGGAACTCACTGGGCGCCTCTCGCCGCTGGTCGTCGACCGCGAACCCGGCGTCGCGCTGGGTCCGGTCGCCACCGCGATGTTCCCCGACGGACAAACCGTCGTCGCCATGTATCCCGGTCCCGATGGCCAAACCTTTTTTCGGCAGAGCGATAACCTCGGACGCCGTTGGGGTCCCCGGCGAACTGGTCCTCGGGTCGAACCTGGTGCCGTTCCCGCCCTCCACCTCGTCGACCAACGACTGGTCATGATGCACGGCGTGCCGCGTCAGCCGGGTGGTATCCGTACCTCTTGGCTGACCAAACCAAGCGCCGCGGCCCAAGGCACTTGGAGCAAAGGCGGCACCTGGGCCGGCCCCACGGGCCCAGCAAGTTTTGACGTTGGTTCGAGTTTGTTGCCGGCCGGGCCCGCGTCGCAGTATCGCATGTTCTTTCACGACGGACGGGGTAGGGCGCTGGCGAGTACGCTCTCGTTCGAGAATGGCCGTGAAAACTGGTCGCTCCCCGAACGCTTCCTGCCGGTCTCCGGTAAAACCCTCGGCGCCCCCGTCTCCATTCCCTCACCGGACGGAAAACGCCTCGCTTTGATCCAGCCTTCGCTCGACCGCAAAGGCCCCAGCTACGTCAGTTTCAGCGGCAACGGCGGCCAAACCTTCACCGCGCCGATCGAACTCCCGTCCACCTTGCATGGCGACAATCACATCGCCTTGACCGAACCCCAGTCCAAGCGCCTGCTGATCGTGTTCCGCGACCGCAGCTCCTTGCCGTTCACCCGCGACCGCGGCGACTGGGTCGCCTGGGTCGGCAGCTTCGATGACTTGCTGCGCGGACGCAAAGGCAAGTACCGCGTGCGCCTGATGAACGACTGGGACGAGTTCGGCATCGGTCGTTCGGGCGTGGTGGTCAATAGTGACAAGCGCAGCAAGGATCGCGGCACGTTTGTTGTCACGGGTTCGGGGCGGTGGGCGCTTGGTGAAGCGCCTTATATCATCAGCTTCCGCTTCAAGCTGTCGGATTTGGATCGCTTGCCGAACGTAAAGTAAACCGGGCGGACTCCGCAGAGAAATGCCGTGAGAAGGACGCGGAAGGAAAGACGCGGAAGGAAAGACGCGGAAGGAAAGATGGTACACCCGACAGGATTCGAACCTGTAACCTCCTGATTCGTAGTCAGGTGCTCTATCCAGTTGAGCTACGGGTGCGCCGAGGAAGGTTTAGGTAGCGCGAAAGAGAATAGGCGCAACCTTTTTTTCGGGTTTTTCAACGCCGGTTGCACTCGTCTTTTCAGACGATGCGGTCGAGGACGACCCACTCGAGCTTTTTAGATCTGGCGATCAGCGTTTCGCTCCACTGGGTGTAATCGAGTTCGGGGTAGAAGGTGTCGCCTTCGGCGGCGTCGAGCACGCGGGTGAGATAGATGCGCTGGGTCTCGGGCAGAGTGGCTCGGTAGATTTCCGCGCCGCCGATGATCATCAGCTCGTCGGTTTCTGAATCGGACTCCGTACCGGACGCGGCATTCGCCTCGGTCACGGCTTTGGCCGCGGCTGCGACAGCGTCGTCAATATTGTGCGCGATGATACAGCCTTCGGCCCGATACAGCAGGCGGCGGGTGAGGATGATGTTGGTGCGTCCGGGAAGGGGACGGCCGATGCTTTCATGGGTTTTACGACCCATGAGAATCGGTTTGCCCATGGTGACGCGCTTGAAATATTTGAGGTCCTCAGGATGACGCCACGGCAGGTCGTTGTCTCGACCGATGACGCGGTCGGGGGTCATGGCGACAATATGACTAATTCTGAGCATTTCGGATTTTGGATTTTAGATTGCGGATTGCGGAATTAGGACGGCCTGCGGCCTAGGGGGAATTGTGAAATGTGAATTGGAAATTGTGAATGGTGAATGGACGGTCTTCGACCTTATACGGCGATGGGCGCTTTGATGCCGGGGTGGGGATCGTAGCCGGTGAGTTCGAAGTCGTCGTAGGTGAACGCGAACAAGTCGGTGATCTCTGGGTTCAGCGTCATCTGCGGCAGCGGGCGGGTTTCGCGGGCGAGCTGGCGGTCGGCTTGTTTGAGATGGTTTAAGTAAAGGTGGGCATCGCCGAGGGTATGCACGAACTCGCCCGGGGTGTAGCCGCAGACTTGCGCGATCATTTTGGTGAGTAACGCGTAGCTGGCGATGTTGAACGGCACGCCGAGAAAAATATCGGCGCTGCGTTGGTAGAGTTGGCAGGAGAGCACGCCGTCGGCGACGTAGAACTGGAACAGGGCGTGGCAGGGCGGTAGCGCCATGCGCGGGATGTCGGACGGGTTCCAAGCGGTGACAATGTGGCGGCGGCTGTCGGGGGATTCGCGCAGGGAGATGAGCAGGTTCTTGATCTGGTCGATGGTCTCGCCCGGATTTGTCGCGTCCGGCCACGAACGCCATTGATGCCCGTAGACCGGACCAAGGTCGCCGTTCTCGTCCGCCCATTCGTCCCAAATGCTGACCTTGTTTTCCTGCAGATAGCGAACGTTGGTGTCGCCGGCCAAGAACCAAAGGAGTTCGTGGATGATCGAACGCAGATGCAGCTTCTTGGTCGTGAGCAGCGGGAAACTCCCTGCCAAATCATAACGCGATTGGTACCCAAACACCGAACGCGTTCCAGTGCCGGTGCGGTCGCTTTTCTCCACGCCGTGGTCGCGGACGTGGCGGAGGAGTTTGAGGTAGGGAGTCATTTGAGGAGTGGGGAGTAATCAGTAATCAGTAATCAGTGATCAGTGGTTTCTGGCCCTTCGGGCTGGGAGTTATATTCGTATTCAGTGGTTTCGGGCACGGCAAGGCCAGAGGCGGTGCGAGGACTTCTTTCTGGCTTTGTTCCGACCGGACCGAAAGCGGAAGAATGCTACTAGGGGGCAGACCGGTCGGCGTAGTGTATTCGTAAGCCACCCCGGGTTCCGCTCGTGCCTCGCTTCACCCGGGGCTACTATCGGGCCAGCACTCCGTGGTTCTTTGCAGATGGTTTGGCGCGGAAAAGTGTGGATTGCATCAGAGAAACGATTGTTCCCTCCGGACCGAACGCAGGAGAATCCTACAATCCGCAATCCGCCAATCATGGCGCCAACTGCAAGGCCGCGGCGATCGCGATGTCGATGGCACCATCAATATTCTGATCCAAGGCGATGCTGTCCTGGCCCGGACCCGGCCAAGGGCAGCGGTCGGACACGGTGCAGATGCAGCCGGCGCGCAAACCGAACAGACTGGCGAGCGTCAAGATCGTCGAACTCTCCATCTCGATGTTCATCGCGCCGGCGGCTTTGGCATCGAGCATGACATTGTTCATGAAACTTTGTTGATACCCTTTATGCGACATCGGCAGGAGCGCGCCGTTATCGCTGAGCACTTTGTTCACCGGATAAAAACCGTCGACTGACAAGCTGACGCCGGTGTGAAAGGTGGCGTCCCGTTCGGCGGCGGCGGCGACCAGAGCCGCCGTGACGCGGTAGTCGGCGGCGGCGGGAAATTCAGGGCGCACGTAACTGCGGGTCGTGCCTTCGTCGCGAATCGAGGCGGTGGTGATGACGTAGTCTCCGAGCGCCACATCGTCACCGAGCGCGCCGCTGTTACCGATGCGGATGAAGGTGGTGGCGCCGAGGTTGGCGAGCTGCTCCATGATGAACGCGGTCGATGGCGCGCCAATCCCGGTCGAGGCGGCGCTAAGCGCGACGCCGTCTTTGCTACCGGTGTGGACCGTGTATTCGCGAACGCAGCAGACCTCTTCGAACTCGTCCCATTTGGCCGAGACCTTGGCGATCCGGGCCGGGTCGCCACAGAGAAAAACGTTCGGCGCGATGTCGCCTTGGCCGAGTCCGGTGATGGGTTGCTGGTTTTCTTTCACGGCATTCGTTTTTACGTCGTTAGTTCTGAGTGATGACGACGTTGCCGACATTCTGCTGGCTGTCACGAACCATGATCACGTTCGCGCCGAGCGAGGTGGTGGACTCGTAGACCACATTGTCACCGGCACCATCAATCATGCCGAGTCCGGCGTCGCTGACACTCCAAATGTAGGGTGCCTGTCCGCCGTCGACGCTGAATAAAATGGTCTGCGGGTTGTCGACGCTGATCTCCAGAGAAGAGGGATTGATCTGCAGTCCAACGATGTCGTCGTCGCCATTGGAGTTATCGTCGCTGCAACCAACAAGGAGCAGCAGCACGGTGAGCAGAACATAGAAGGGTTTTATTTGAGTGAGCGCGGTCTTTGTCATGGATTCTTCCCGAAAGGTGGCAACGTTAGAAACGATGATGACATAAACCGACAGAAGCGATATCACGCAAGGCCGAAAACCACTATGTCAGAGAGAGTAACGAAAGCGACGACGCCCAAATCGGACCGTCCCACGCGAGGATTGATCCTCGCCGGGCACGGTTCGGCGAGGAATCCGGACACGCGCAAACCGATCTGCGCCTGTATCCAAGCCATGCGCGCGCGCGGCGGATTCGACCAGCTGCATTGCGCGCTATGGAAGGAAGAGCCGCATTTTTCCATCGCGCTCGACCGTATGACGGCGGACGACATAACGGTGGTGCCGTTTTTTATTTCCGAGGGATACTACACAGAAGAGGTGATTCCGCGAGAGATGGGACTGGACGGCCGGTTTACCCGGCTCGACAACGGACGCGTGGTGCGCTTGACCTCACCGGTTGGCCTGCACGAGCGCTTCGCCGAACTCATCGTGCGACGCGCCCGCGAAGCCGGGGCGACCGGCGAGGAGTCGCTGGTCGTTCTCGGACACGGCACGCCGCGCAATCCGAACTCGGAGAAAAATGTCTACGCCCAAGCCGAACGCGTTCGCGCCATGCAGCTATTCCCCGAAGTCGTCACCTGCTTCCTCGATCAGGAACCGAACATGCTGCAACTCTGGTCGATGACCAAACGCGAGTCCGTCGTCATGGTGCCGCTTTTTATCGCCGACGGCTGGCACGTGGCTGAGACCATTCCAGAGGAACTTGCCGAGGGCGGGGTGAGCACGCGGGCGGATCGTTCGTTTTTGTACAGCCGCGCGGTCGGGACGGATCCCGGATTGATCGAGGTGGTTCAGGGATTGGTCGACGAAGCGGCGACCTGGACCGATTAAGTCTAAGCCGCCTTAGGTTGCACGCTATGAATAAATGTACCCAATTAATTGTACGATGCTTCGCGATTATTTTATTCGTTGTACTGAGCGGCTGTTCTTCCGGAGTGGAGAAGCAAGCAGTGGCGGGCGATGTTGTTGGCACGTGGATACTCGACACGAAGAATCTCCGTTCCGATGGGTACACGGTCGAAGACTTCAAGGACTTCGCCCTCAACATCCGTTCTGACGGAAGCTTCTCGATTGCCGGGGTGCCGCCGGGGATCTTCTTGAATAAGGGTGCCGAGAATGCGGCATTCAACGGCCAATGGAAGATAGATGATCGCCACGGTTTCAATTACGTCGACTTCACCATCAATAACTTGCCGAACTTCACAAGTGGTCGCTACGGCGTGAACCTCGACGAATGGATAGATGGTTGTCGGGTGATCAGGCTTTCTGGTGGCGGCTTCATCTACATCGTCCGACGAGGCAATTGATGTCCGGGAAAAATGCCGCTCTCCGATCACGCCATGAAACAGCACGCCGAACTCGAACAATCGCCCATCGTCGCCAACAACGCGATGAACCGAAAACGGCAGGCGCGCGGCGACAACAGTTACGCCAAAGACGTCGGACTGGATCCGATTCAGTGGCTCCTCGAACGCAGAAAAACGGCGGGACAACCTCTCCGCTGGCTGGACCTTTGCTGCGGCGAAGGGCGCGCCTTGCTGCAAGCCTCGACCTGCCTTCCGCCCGCGTTCGAACTGGTTGGTCTGGATTTGGTTGGGATGTTCGCGCCCGCGTTGGAGGGTCGTTCGGTCCGCCTTGTGGTCGACTCGATTCACGCGTGGCAACCCGAGGCAGCTTTTGATCTCATCACCTGCGTTCACGGACTTCACTATTTAGGGGACAAGATCGGGGTGCTCGAACGCATCGCCTCCTGGCTCACGGCGGAGGGATGCTTTGTGGCAAACTTCGATCCGGCATCGATCGTCGATGAATCGGGAGTGTCTCTCGGCCGCCAACTTAGCCGAAGCCTTCGGGACGCAGCCGGTGTCACCTACGACGCGCGGAAAAAGAGAGTTCGCATGGAGGGCAACCGGACCTTCCGTTTGCCGTTCGAGTATCTCGGTGCCCGGGATGATGCGGGTCCGAACTACACCGGACAGTCGGCGGTGGAGTCGGTCTATCGGATTCGTTAAAGGTTGCGTCGGCTTGTCTTCGCGAATGCCTTTTGAAAACGCGACGGACTGCAATTCCATCCCACGGACACGGAATTCAATTCTGTGCCATAGGGTCTCTCATTCCAAGGGCGCGAGTTCGAAGCTGACGCCGAAGAACGAACGGCCCGGATCGACCGGAACCGTGATCGAGGTTCGGCTGCCGTTGCCCTGAATCGGGCCGGTCAGTTTGTTCCAATCCCGAACCCGCGCTTTCAAGTCCGCCCGGTTGTGGACGCGGTAGATCACGCCGGCGACCGTATCGAACGAGACGACGGCGGAGTTGCCCACCTCGACGATATCCAAGTTGAGGTTCGGGGTGCTATTGGCATTGCTCTGATCGGCGCCGTGGAGCGTCTCCAGCGTGTCGCTATAGCCATCAGCGTCGCGGTCGAGAACGCTGCTGAAGTCATTCGGATCACTGCCTTCCGCCAGTTCCAATTGGTCGGAATAGCCATCGCCGTCGGTGTCCACGGAAAACGGATCGGTGCCGTGAATGAACAGTTCGTCTTCATCCGGGAGGCCGTCGTTGTCGTCGTCCGGGTCAAAGAGGTTGCTGCCGCCGTTGCCGTCATGGTCGCCGTTGAAGTCGATGGTGATATCGCGCCCGTAAGTCCGCGAGGTCACGCCGGCGGGCGAACGGAACTGGAAGTATACGCGGGCCCGGTCGCCATGACCGAGGGAGGACGGCAGATTGAAAGGGATGACCGCGCCGTAGGGTGGCAGGGCCAGCCAAGGTTCGGAGCCGTTGAAGGGTTCGGCGGAGAGACGGTATCCGGCACCGTTACCGCGGTGTAGCAACTTCACCGCGACGCGGCGGCGATCCGTGATCTCCTGGCCGTTGTTGAGCACGATGCCGCCGAAGGGTTCGGCCTGGTCGTGCCGGGCGATGGCGCTTACTTCACGAGAGAAGGGGGTGCCGACCTGGCCGTCGAGACTGAGCGCGCGGAACTTGTAATAGAAGCGCTTTCCATCGGTCAGACCTTTGTCGTAGTGACTGGTGACCAGTTTATTCACGTCCATGTCGATCGTCGTGATAAGCGTGGCAGGGGTGCAGGGAAAGCCCGGGAACGATTCGCGGTAAATCTCCATCTGGCCGTAATTCGGGTCGTCCGGGAATTGCAGGAGGAGGGCGTTGGGTTGGAGCAGTCCGACGTTGCCGTGCGAGTCCGAACTGGTGATCACGGACACGTTGGCGAGGTTCGGAAAGGGATCGTCGCTCGGGCAGATCGGGCAGAGGCGATTTTTAACCTCGTAGCCGTCGGCCGCGCCGCCGTTGTCGGAGTCGGGATCGTGGGGATGGGTGCCGGCAAGAAATTCCTGCCGGTTGGGGAGCCCATCAAAGTCCGGATCTTCATCGGCGTCGTCGATCAGCAGATTGGTGCCGTAGAAAATTTCCCAAGAGTCGGTCATGCCGTCCCGGTCGGTGTCGCCGAGGCCTTGTTCGATCACGTCCCGTGCAAACACCTGAAAGAATTTCTCGAAGCTCCGCTCGACCAGCTGGCCGAAGTTGTCCTTGCCGCTGGCGCGGATGACCACACGATAGGTTCCCGACGAACCGAGCGGTGCCTGGTAGGTCTCGTCGCGTTCCTTCTTGAGGTTGACGTAACTCGCCGCCTGCAGGGTCTTGGTGTAGCGAAGACCGTAGCGTCCATCGTTGAACGCGCCATCTTGGTTTGCCGCGTCGTCGAGCATCTGCAGGGCTTTGTCGCAGGCTGGCTTGCCGTCCGGCAGCGTGACCTCCACGGTGACCTCGAGACCGCGGATGGGGCCGGCCTTGTCGGACGCGGCCAGATTGATGTCCACCGGCATGCCTTGTTCGAAGTGCTCGAAGGGATGCGCCGCCCGACCGATGCGGCCGCCGCGCCGAACCGGCGAGAGGCTGCAATGAAAGTTGAGGGCGTTGCCGGGCCTGCCGGAGATGCCGTAATAGAACTCCAGATCCCGGCCGTCCTGTTCGCGAACCCGGAAGATGTACTCTCCCTTCACCAAGGGATTTCGGGGATGGAACACGATGTGCGTTTTGTCCTCGTGAACGACCGAGATCGCCGCGAGATCCTTGCCGTCCGGATCCTCGATTTCGACCCTGACACTGGAGGGATTCGACCAGCCGACATACACCAGCGGCTGACTCACCTGGTCGTAGGGTTGCAGGATCGGGACCTCGAACTCACCTTCGCCACCTGGTTCGCTGCGCTCCAACGCCAGTCGTTGGAGCTTCTTGCTGTGTTCGAGGCCGGCGAGGAAGCGTAGGGAAAGCTGGTTGTTGAGACGTTTCAAATCGGCGCTGGCAGCTTTGTCTCCACCCAGGCGTTTTGCGCTTTTGCTACCGCTTCCAGCTCTCGCGCCGGTTTCGTCGACTGGGTTGTAGAGATAGTCCCCGCCGGTGGCCGTCGCAATGGCCTGACAGAGGTCGGTCTCGGCATTTTCGCCGAACGCCAGGGTATTGATGACCGTGTTATCGGCGCCCATCCGGGTGTCGACCCGCCCGCAGCCGTCCGGGTTCGACCCCCAGAAACGCGATTCATTTTCTTTGCCGTCGGTCAGCAACAGCATGGCGTTGACCGCGAGCGGCTGCGCATCGAAATCGAGTGCATCCTGACCCTCCCAGATCCCGTCGCCGATAGAGGTCAGGTCCTCCGAGGAGAGCAAGTCGACGGTGTTTTTCATCGTACTTCTCGACGTGGCGCTGCCATCCAGCAGGCCCGATGAACCCTTGAGGTTTTCTGCGTCGTCGTCGCATTCCGCACCATCGCCGGAAAAGGAGACGACGGTGAACTTGTCGTCCGGGCCGACCGAGTCGATGTAGAATTTGGCCGCCTGTTTGGCCGCGTTCAGCTTGGCCTCAGTGGGGAAGGTCATGGAGCCGGAGATGTCGAGCACCACCGCGTGATGGACGACCAGGTCGCCGTAGAGCACGGAGGCGATGGAGGTGGCGGTGAGTTGCTCGCACAGGGAGACGGTCACCCCGTAGATGCCGTCGGAAAGGTCGGGTGCGTTGACAAGGACTTCCCAGAGTCCGTCGACATAAACCGCGTCGATCACCGGGGCGGCGCTGCCGCCGATCGTGACGGTGAAATATTCCGGCCCCAGCCCGAGGAAGGACGGGGCGCCGGGGCCGACTGGCGTGAGGGCGGGAAGTCCGGTGATGCTGGTTTTGACCATCAGTGTTGCCGGTCCGTCGGACGTGTCCAGCATGGCACGCGTGGCGAGGGTGGGGTCAATCACCACTATTTTTGGCACGCCGGCGTCGAAGGCCCACGTCGCGGTCGCGTCCTCCTCCAACGCGGCCACGATGCCGCAGACGCGAGCGATCGGGCGACCGCGTTCGGCGAAGAACACGGCACCAAATTCGGTTCCTCTTCCTTTTTTTATGCTGATGACGAGGCCGTCCTCATCGACCGCGATGAAGGAGAAGGCCATCGCGTCACCGTCGGACTCGGCCTTAAAAGCAACCGCGTAACAATCGTCCTGGCCGTCGATCTCGACTTCGAAATAGTTGGCCGCCCAAGCGACGACCGATGCGCTGCCGGTCGAGCCGATTGAGACAAGGGTTTTGTCGACGTCTACGGTGATCGGCTGGGTTTGCTCGTCGATGTAGCGGTACTTGTCGCCGTCCGCGAGTCCGCTGGCGTCGTATTCGCGGGCGTAATTGCAGATCGTGAAATCGTGAAACAGGCGTTCGAGGGTGCCTCCGCGGTTGGTGATGACTTGTTCCATGGTGGCTTTGGAGTTGGCCGACCCGGTGTTTCCGTTGTCGACCAGTTGGTCCCAGAACGCTTGCATGAAATCGATCCCGTAGTGCGGTTCCACCGTGGTCGTTCCGAGTTGCTCCATCAGGTAGTTCCACCATAGGCAACCGTCGTAATCCTTTTCGAACAGCGATTGGGCGGGACCGTCCCGACCGAACCCGTCGTTGGCGACCCAGCTTCTTAGAAAGTTCCCGGCCGAACCCTCGTAGAACGGAAAGCCAGTTTTATCGTCGAGGTCTGCGTAGCCCTTGTCCATGACGGCGTCGGCGGTGCCTTCCGAGACCAGTTTGCCGAAGGTGCTGCCGATGTAGCCCGTTGCTCCGGTGCTGTTGAGGGCCTCTTTGTACCCCCGCTGCACCGTGTGAAAGCGCTCGTGAAGCATCACCACCCGCGAATCGTCTTTGGGCCAGTTGCGGATGCTTGGCGCATCGAGCACGACGCAATTCGGTTCGGCATACCACCAATCATCCCGAACGATGAAGGTGTAGTCCGGCAGCGTGCTGAGCCAAGGATTGCGGAAGCCCATCACGTTCACCAGTCGGTCGTAAGAGGTTTTCGCATAGTCTTCCAGATCATCCACATCCGCAGCACTGACCCGGTTGCTGGTGCTGCCCGTATCGGTTTCGGTATAGATGATGGAGTAGTTCACGCCTTCGTCGCTGAACTCACGGGTCTCATCCAGATCGGTGACATCCACTTCGGCGGTCGCGCCGAGCGTCAGGGCCATCACAAGACCAAGCAAGGCGAGCAGGCCAAGGATTCCGCCGAGGCGGTTGGCGCGGTGGCAAGGGAATGCGCCGGGATGTGACAGGGCTAGGTTGGGTGCAACGTGTAATAAATGGTCCATTTTTTCTCTCCAATTCGATTTTCAATGGTTCGCGGAGACGGCCCAGCATCTTATGGCGCTGATGTCTTTCCTGGTCGCCCGTGGCTGATATCCGTTATGGCAAACCCTTGCCATAACATGGCAGATTCTTGCCACACGCCCGTCGTGATCGTGGGCGGATCCGGTTGGTCGGCCCCTCGCCACCCTCCGGCAGTTCCCAATTTTATTGCAATGATTCCCGGTTAAACAATACACATGGATGAAACATACTGGTTCTAACGCCGTTGCCTCGCACGAGCGTCCGAGCCCGCCTTTCCACCCGAACCAACTCTGCACACAACAACCACAATAGAGCCTCTAATCATGTTTGATGACCTAGAAGAACGACTTGCGAAAATGAAATTTGAATCGAACCACGGTGTCTTCTACCCAAAAGGATATGTTGACGCGATTTTTGAAGACCGCGAATCTCTGGAAAAAGCTGTTAAGCTTCTTTCCACTGCTGGGTGGTCATCGGAGGACATCGTGCCATTACAAGGCGATGAGGTCCTGAAGGTCCATAAGGAAACGGTAGAAAACCGCTCGGTTTGGGATCAATTCATTGTGGAGGCTCGCAGTTTTATGGGCGCTGATTATAAGTTTATGCAAAAAAATCTCGAGCACGCGGAAGCGGGGCACTATTTTCTACTCGTCTACGCGGGTGATGACGAAAAAGCCGAGGAAATCCGAGATATTGTTCAGACCTGCGAACCAACTGCAATGTATAGCTATGGCCCCCTTTATATCGTAAAATATAACACCGAAGCTTAAGCACCCATTGAGACCACTGAGAACATCGGTGATCTTGATGTAGCTGCGGAATGCGAGTTTTCGGAACCACTTTGTGAATTCCACTTCGAAGGGTAAGCTTCGTGGCCACTGGAGATTCTTCGTGATCCCATCCGCCACCGCTTGCTCAATGTCCTCCGGCTTGGCACACTTCTGTCATAAACCTGAACACGGAACACGACTCCATGAAGTCATTGAAAACGCTCCTCTCCGCCTTGTCTCTTTTTGCTGCGGGTTCGGGACTTGCCGAAACCCAACCGTACAACGTTTTGTTCATCATCTCGGACGACCTGACTTACACCGCGCTATCCTGTTACGGCAACGAGGTTTGCCAGACGCCGCACATCGATGCGATCGCGGCCAAGGGCACACGCTTTACCCACGCCTATTGCCAAGGCACCTACTGCGGTCCGTCGCGCGCCTCGTTCATGTCCGGCTACTACCCGCACGCGACCGGGGCGCTCGGCTACAAAAGTCCGCGTCCGCAGATCGGCGACCGCGCGATGTGGTCGCAGCATTTTATCCAGCACGGTTATCACGCCGCCCGGGTGAGCAAAATTTTCCACATGGGTGTTCCCGGCGGAATCGAGAAGGGCGACCACGGCGCCGACGACGCGGCTTGCTGGACCGAACGCTACAACAGCAAAGGTCCGGAGTGGCGCGCGCCGGGCGAAGGCGAGACGCTCGAAGGCAATCCCGACGGCAAACGTCCGGTGGTTGGTGGCAATACCTTTGTGGTGGTCGAGGCGGAGGGCGACGACATGGTCCACTCGGACGGCAAGACGGCAGCGAAGGCGGTCGAACTACTCAAGCAGCGTGCCGCCGAACCGGACAAGCCGTTCTGGCTCGGGGTTGGTTTTGTGCGTCCGCACGTGCCCTTCGTCGCGCCGAAATCGTACTACCCGCCGTTCCTGCCGTACGACAAACACGTGCTGCCGGAGAAGGTCCCCGGCGACTGGGACGACATTCCCAAACGCGGCATCAACTACAAGACGAGCACGAACATGAAGATGGATCTGCGCCGCCAGAAAAAGGCGGTCGGCGGCTATCTGGCCTCGGTTGCGTTCATGGATGCGCAGGTCGGCAAGGTGATGGCGGCGCTGCGCGACAACGGTTTGGAAGATAATACCATCGTCATTTTCACCTCCGACCACGGCTACCATCTCGGCGAACACGACTTCTGGGCCAAGGTGAGTTTGCACGACGAGAGTTCGGGCGTGCCGTTGATCATCTCGGTGCCCGGCAAAGCGCCAGCGGTGTGTAACAGTCTGGTTGAACTGATGGATTTGTACCCGACCACGGCCGCCTTGTGCGGCTTGCCGGTCCCAGGGCGTTTGCAAGGCGAAGACATCAGCGCGCTGTTGGATGATCCGACGGCGACGGTGCGTGACGCCGCGTTTTCGGTGGCACCAATGCAGCGCGGCTTCCTGCTGCGTTCGGCCGATTGGGCGTACATCCAACACGGCGAGGACGCGTCGATGGGTCAGCAACTTTACGACATGAAGGCCGATCCGCAGCAGTTCAAGAATCTGGTCGGCGAGGATGCGCACAAGGAGCGGGTGGCCGCGTTCAAGGCGCAGATGACGGCGAAGTTGGCCGCGTTGCGCGACAACGATTTGAAAAAGAAGCCGGGTAAGGCGAAGAAACAGTAGCGGTTTTACGAAGGGCTGTTCTCGGGCGTGCCAGAGGAGGCAATGCCGGTCATCGTGATGAGGGGAAGGATGAAGTACCCACCGTCATCGTCATACACGATGGTGAATCTGCCGGTCGGAGAAAGCGAAATGTAGTCCGGATGCGGAACAGGGTACTCTTTGCCGTCCGCCATCAGGATGGTGAAAGGCGTTCCGCTTTCAATGGCTGCTTGTAGTTGCCGACGATTCATACACTAATATCTACATCTTATTTGAGTCATTCTCAAGTCGTTTCGCGCGGAAGTTCCTCGACCAGCCAACTACTAGCTCTCCCGAACTTCGAACTGCAGGCTGTTCGAGGGGATATCTTTCCCCAACGGGACAAAACCATGCGAGCTGAAGATGGGGCGTCCTTGCGGGTTGAGCCACTCGTGCTTGTGGCCCCTTCTGCCGTGAGGATCGTCTCTCGCGAACGTGATCTGATCCCCAAACGTGAAATTCGCTCCCGTACTCTGCACGGTGTAAATGCCGGGTTCGGTGATGTCAAAGGCTGCATCGAGGTAGACGCGGTACAGCTGCTTCGTCTCGCCGGCCGCCAGTTTCTCCTGCCCCCGGACTTCATACTGCGCCGGTGGCAGTGGGGGCTTGGGTTTCCGGCCAACCTCGTTGCCGGAAGCGGATCGCAACGAGAAGACCTTGGTGTTTGGGCGGACATTCCTGTCACCGCTGACATAATGAACCGCAGTGGTGCCCGAATTGACCAGTTCGACGGACACGGGTATCCGCTCGCCCAACTTGAAGGTCTGCTTGGTCGTCGAGAGTCGCAGTTCCACCTTCTCGAACTTCTCCGGCAGCGTGTCGCGGAACGCCTCCACCCGGGCCTTCCATTCCGCCCGCAGTCGTTCCCGCTCTTCGAACTGGTCGTCCAGAGAAGTCGGTTCCCAGTCGAAGCGCCAGACCGCGTTTGGGTCCGCCCGCTTCTGGCGCAGTGACCAGATTTCCGTCTGTCCGGGTCCCTTCCTGGGGGCCGTTTTATTTATGACAACCGGAATCTGGTTGGTTCGGGCAGCGACCGGAACCCAGATGATGCCGAACCGGTAATACCGGTCGTTGGTGTTCCATCCATTCTTGTAGAATTTTTCATGCACCAACTTTTTGAGCGGGGTGGTTTCCTCAAAGAACTGTTTGGTGGAGGGGAATGTTTTCGCGGCCTTGTTCAACTCTGGCGAACAAAGAGCCAAGGCGTCGTCCCAACGCCCTTCGACAAGCGCCAGCTTGAATTTGAGTTCGGCCGCATAGTCGGATTGGTCGGTCTGATCGTCGGATAATTCGGCCGCCGGTTTTTCGGGATTCCCGCACGAACTTAAAAACAGGAGGCTTGGAAGGAGGGCGATGGCGGCAATGAGCGTTCTGATCCTTGGCATGGGACAATGTTAACATATCACTTGCTCTCGACAAGTCCTTCGCCGGGCGGGAAAGATGACCTCATGAATCGTCGAAAATTTCAAACCTCCCTCCTGCTCGGCGCCTCTGGCCTGCCGCTCCTTTCCAGTCTTCGCGCGCAAGACACCGAACCCGCTCCGACCGCGCGGCCGATCGGGGTTTGCGATTGGACCATGGGCAAGCGGCACAGCTTGGACGCGTTCGATCTGGCCAAGAAATTGGGACTCGAGGGCGTGCAGGTGAGCTTCGGCGAACCCGGTTCGGCGATCGACCTGCGCAAGGCGGACCATCGCAAGCAACTGTTCGAACGTGCGGCCAAAACAGATGTACGCGTAGCATCACTCGGCATGGCCATTCTCAATAAACATCCGTACGCGAGCCACGCGGACGCGGAAACCTGGGTGGCCGACTCGGTCGACGTGGTGGCGGCGATGAAGAAAGAATTTCCGGACGCGGCGCCCAGCGTGGTGCTGCTCGCGTTCTTCAGCAAGGGCGACATCAACGGCAAGCCGGAGGGGATGGCGGCGGTGATCAAACGCCTCAAAAAGGTCGCGCCGAAAGCGGAGGATGCGGGCGTGGTGTTCGGGATTGAATCGCTGTTAAATAATGACGACCACCTGCGGATCATCGACGAAGTGGGTTCGAAGTCGGTACAGGTGTATTACGACACCGCGAACTCGAACCGGATGGGTTATGACATCTACAAGGAAGTCCGCGAACTCGGCGCCGAACGCATCTGCGAAATCCACTGTAAAGAAAACGGCAACCGGATCAGCGAGGGCAAGATCGACTTTCCAAAGTTTAAGGCGGCACTCGATGACATCGACTACAAGGGCTGGCTAATCCTCGAAGGATCGAAGGTTAAAGGCAACGAACTCGAAGCCGATTACAAAGCCAACCGCGACCATCTTTTTCGCGTGTTCCGCGATGCCGATAAAAAGTAATGGACCCCACTCTTATGAAAAACTTGCTCCTCTTCTCGTTGATGTCGGCGTTCCTCGCCGCGTTCTCGCTTGCCGCTGATACACCGCGCAACGT